>ERZ1292642.11-Hain-H14-01um-R1-11-length-88658-cov-11_pt1 | contig 88658 bp, 121 predicted proteins | sample MGYA00564403_ERZ1292642 | MGnify/ENA primary metagenome ERZ1292642 (study PRJEB36523, sample SAMEA6512643) | groundwater metagenome | collected 2019-01-09 | study: AquaDiva: Metagenomics assemblies of 32 groundwater samples
AACCCAGGTGGAGAAGAAGCAGAAGGGGCTGACCCGGACGATCCTGAAATCGTTCCAGGTCGCGCATCGGTGGGAGCTGACGGAGGAGCAGGGCGAGCAGTTCCTGATCCGGCTGGCGGAAACGCTCGGGATTGACCCACCCTGGGTCAAGAGACCCGCGAATGGCAAGCGCTGAGTCGGGTACCCTGCCCCGCGTCAGCGAGATTCTGGCAGCGGCGGGCTTGGGGTTCGATCCGACGGGCATCCCCCCGGCCCGGCTGGAGTATGCACAACTCCGGGGGACGGCCCTGCATCGGGCGATTCAGTATCACCATGAGGGCGTGCTGGACGAGGCGACCCTCCACCCTGATATTCGCCCCGGCTTCGAGGCCTACCAACGCTTCTTGAAGGACACGGGGCACGAGCCGCTTGTGAGCGAACTTGAGCTGGTTCATCCGAGCTACGGCTTCATCGGGCACCCGGATCGGGTCGGTTGGCTCAACGGCAAGCGAGTGTTACTGGACTGGAAATACACGGACAGCTTTCAGTTCTGGCCGGTGGCTTTCCAGCTGGCGGCCTACCGGATCCTGTGGAACAGCAACTACCCGGAGCAGATCGTCACTGGCACGTTCGCCCTGCAGTTCTCGCCAAGTACCGGGAAATACACACTCCGAGTCGTCGAGGCAGAGAAGTACGAGCAGGACTTTTTAGGGGCGTTACTCGTCTGGAGAGCACAACAGCGAATGGGGAGGAATGGGGCATGACCGGAACGCTTGTCGCCGAACAGGAACTCCGAACCACCGGGGAGGGGCTGGCCGAGCAGGCGACGGCCCTCCGGGTTGTGGACGAGCCGACCTTCCAGCGGGCAGGGGTGATGCTCCGCATGATCAAGGACTATCTCGCCCGCGTCGGCGAAGTGCTGAATCCGATCATCCAGGCGGCCCACAAGGCGCATCAGGAGGCTCTGGGTCAGAAGAAGAAGCTGGAGGGGCCAGCCCTCGAGGCGGAGCGGGTCCTCAAGGCCAGCATGGGCGCCTACCAAGTCGAACAGGAGCATCTAGCCCGACAGGCGGAGGCGCTGGCGTCGGCGGAACGGCAGCGGCTGGAGGAGGAGGCGAAGCTCCAGGCGGCCCTTGAGGCTGAGGCGCGGGGGGATGGTCAGGGGGCTGAGCGCATCCTTGAGGCTCCGACCCCGCCAGTCCCGATCATCGTCCCTGCGGCGGTCACCCCCCCGCCCCCGAAGGCGGAAGGCGTGAGCTTCCGAACGAACTACCGAGCGGAGGTTGTGGATCTGAAAGCGCTGGTTCAGGCTGTTGCCCAGGGCCAGGCGGCTCTCGCCTATCTTGAGCCGAATCTGCCTGCCCTCAATCAGGCCGCCCGGGCACTGAAGGAGGAACTGAGGGTGCCCGGCGTCCGCGTCATCGCTGAGCGCGTCGCCGCCGTCCGAACATAAAGGGAGGCCGAGTCGTGAAGGAGCTCCTCATCGGAGCGGCACTCGCCGTCGTCGTGGTGGCGGTAGTTGGGCTTGTGTGGGGTCAGTGCGACTATGCCAGCGTCGCCAAGACTGCGCTGGCGGACGACCCACGCTTCGCGGGCGTGACGGTCGCCGTCACGCTGCGTGATGTGATCGCGCTCAGCGGGAAGGTGCGGACGGAGCGTGACAAGTGGGACGCTCGGGATGCCATCTGGAAGCGGTGGCCGACACGCGGATGCCCGCGCCCATCTGGCGTTCTGAACTATGTCTGGAGCGAGGAATTCCGAGACTCCCAGACCAGTCGACCGATGAAGATGCTTCCGTGCAAGGACACGGGCTATCAGCCGCCCTGTTCGATGAGCGATCCGTGAGCCGTGGCCAGCACGGACAGGCCAACAAGCATCCCAAGCCCACGGGGCGCGGCGGGCGGCTTCTGTCGAAGTTGAAGCGGGGCGGCCGACCGATCACGCTGCGACGGTTAGAAGAACTCTTGAAGAAGGAGAAGAGCGCATGAGCCACAAAGAGGAAGCCCTGAAGGCCCTGGCCCACATCCGAAAGGCTCTGGAGAGCCCCGACCCGATCGAGGGATTGGCGCGTCATCAACTGAAGGCGACGGCGGACTTCGCCGTGGAAGAAGTGGAGGCAATCCAGGAGCTGAAGAGGGCACGGCGCACCACGGGCGAGACGTCGGCGCCGTGAGTGTCGTTCTCGGCCTCGCTCACGGGCATAAGGTTGCCCTCGATGTCGATGTCCTGCTCCGGACGCGGCTTCTGGTTCAAGCGAACTCCGGCGCGGGGAAGTCCTGGCTCCTGCGCCGCTTGGCCGAGCAGCTGTTCGGGGCCGTGCAGGTGATCCTGCTGGACCCCGAAGGTGAATTTGCCACGCTGCGGGAGAAATTCGGCTACGTCCTCGTCGGCAAGGGGGGCGAGACGCCAGCGGATACTCGCTCAGCAGCACTCCTGGCCCACAAGCTGCTCGAACTCCGCGCCTCGGCGGTCTGTGATCTCTACGAGATGAAGCCCTTCGACCGGCACCGCTGGGTGCGGCTCTTCCTAGAGGCCCTGATCGACGCGCCGAAGCGGTTGTGGCATCCCCTGGTTGTGATCGTCGATGAAGCCCACCAGTTCTGCCCCGAGAAGGGGGCCGGGGAATCCGAGGCGGCGGACGCCATGATCGGGCTGGCCACCCGCGGACGCAAGCGCGGGTTCTGCGCGGTGTTCGCCACCCAGCGCCTCGGCAAGCTCCGCAAGGACGCCGCCTCGGAGCTGCTGAACGTCCTGGTGGGGGGTACCTTCATCGACATCGACCGCAAGCGAGCCGCCGAGGCTCTGGGCATTCCTCCGAGCGATCAGCGCGCCTTCTTCGACGAGATCAAGGTACTTGAGCCGGGCCGCTTCTGGGCGCTCGGGCGGGCCATCTCCAAGGAGCGGATCCTCGTGGCCATCGGCTCAGTGCAGACGACGCACCCCGAACCCGGCTCGGCCAAACACGCCGCCGAGCCGCCGCCGCCGCCCGAGAAGGTGCGCCTCCTGCTGCCCAAGCTGGCCGATCTGCCCAAGGAGGCCGAGGCCAAGGCGAAGACGGAGGGCGAACTCCGAGGCGAGATCCGCTCCCTCAGGGCGCAGCTGTCCGCCCGCCCCGCCGAGGCTCCGGCGAAGCCCGTGCGGGTCGAGGTTCCAGCGCTGAAGGATCAGGACATCAAGCGGCTCGAAACCCTCATCACCCGGGCTGCGGACCTTGAGGATAAGTTTAAGCATCTCTCGGTGGCGATTGGCGCGGAGGGAAGTCGGCTGGCGTCAGCCGTGGCGATGAGCCAGCGCCCACGGACGCAAGCCCCTCCTCCGGTTGCCGCGCGGCCGTCGCCGCCCCCAGCAGCCGACCACCAGTCGGGAACCCTGACGGGCCCTGAGCAACGGATCGTGGATGCCATCGCGTGGCTGAACGCCATCGGTATCGACGCGCCCAAGCAAGTTGCCGTTGCCTTTCTCGCGGGTTACCGCTATGGCGGTGGCGCCTTCAACAACCCCCGCGGGCACCTCCGGTCCGATGGGCTTGTGGAATATGCGGGAGCCGAACGGATCGTCCTCACGGGTGCGGGCCGAATGGCTGCCCGTTCGCCGGGAGCCGCCCTCACCGCAGAGGAGCTCCAGCGCCGCGTTCTTGACCGTTTGCCGACGCCGGAGCAGCGGGTTCTCCGTCCGCTCCTCGAGGTCTATCCCAAGGCTCTCTCCGACGAGGATCTGGCAGCGCGGGCGGGCTACACCCCAGGAGCGGGGGCCTTCAACAACCCGAAGGGTCGGCTGCGATCCTTAGGGTTGATCGACTATCCATCGCCGCGTCATGCGGCCGCGCTGCCGCTTCTCTTCCTCGAGGACGAACGATGAGGCGCTCCGGCCCTCTCCGCCGCCGAACCCATCTTCGCGCCGTGGGCCGCGCTGGGTACCGCCGGGAGGCTCGCTTGCGCGTCCTGCGACCGCTGCTCGCTGAGCGTTCTGGGGGCAGGTGCGAGGTTCCTTGGTGCGGCAAGCGCCGCCCCCTAGATCCCCACCATCTTGAGAAGCGCTGGCGCGGGGCCGAGACGGATGCTCTCCAGAAGCTCCTGCACGTCTGCCGAGCCTGCCACGATGCCTTCGACTTGCCCGCCGGGCACCGGGACAGCCTTCGGGCGTGGGTCGAACAGAGTGGCGATCCTCATTTCGGGGAACCTATCCGTCAATGGTTCGTATTCCTCCGTGGGGGGGCGCGTCTCCGGCGCGAAGTTCTCGAGGACGGGCGACGGCTGGGACCGCCGAAGCGGGGCTTGGAGGATGGTTTGGAGCGCCTCAGTGAGGCGGTGGAGGATCGGCCGTGAGAACTCTGGCCTTCATTCCCGCGAAGGGGTATTCCGAAAGACTGCCATCGAAGAACAGCCAACCCGTCGGGGGCCTGTGTCTGTGGACGCGCGCCGTCCAGATCGGGCTTGAGGCGAAGCGGGTCGGGCTCGTTCACGATGTGGCCCTTTCGACCGATGACGGCGGCATCTATTCCTCGGCAGGCATCAAGTACGCCGACCAGCCACTTGAGCGCTGGACCCGCCCGAACTACCCCAATATCCACGATGCCGATTGGGGCCGGAAGAGCGTGGCGGAGCTCCTGCGCTTCCATCTCGAGGATCAGCGGAACGGCAACTCCCGCGGGTGGGAGCTCGTGTGCGTGCTCTGGCCCACCAGCCCGCTTCGGACGCTCCGGCATGTGGTCGAATCGCGCCTGCTTGTGGAGGACGGCTGGGACGGCGTCCTGTCGGTCGTGCCTTTCCGCCCGCAGGTGGCCCTAGTCCTCGCGGACGAGACCGGGCGGATTGGCCGGGCGGACAGCGCTGCGTGGAAGGGCGACTTCTGGAAGCATGACGGCACGAGCTGTTGGATCAGGACGGCGATCATCAGGGACGGCGGGCACTTCTACACGGGCCGGATGCGGCCATACTTCGTGCCGCCGTCGGAGAGCGTGGACGTGGACACGCCAGAGGATCTTCTCCTCGCGGAGGCGATGTGGAGGAGGAGTCAACCATGAACTTGTTTGAGATGGTCTTTGCGGTACTTTTAGGGGTTCTCTTCATCCTGGTGGGCATTCTGGTAGTGGGCACGCTGCGCGGTACGCGATACGATTTGTGAAGGCTTTCTCGTGAACACATTTGTAATCGCTGAAGCTGGTAGTTGCCACGACTGTAGCCCCGACAAGATGCGGGAGATGATCTGCGTTGCCAAGGACGCCGGGGCCGATGCCTGCAAGTTCCAATGGACGAGTTCCCCAGAGCGCTTGGCCGCCCGTCGTCACGCCGAGGATTACCTGGAAGCCTACCGCACCATCGCCTTCCCCGCCGCCACGCTGCTCTGGCTGAAGAGCCTCTGTGATGCTGGCGGGATCGAGTTCATGGTCACCGTGTATCTTCCCGAGGATATTGCTGTGGTCGCGCCGCTGGTCAAACGGTTTAAAATCGCGTCCTACGAGGCGGGGGATAAGGCCTTCCTGGATGCGCACCTCGCCTACGGAAAGCCCATTATCGTGAGCACGGGAGGGATGACCGAGGCCGAACTCTGCCGGCTAGAGTTCTGGTGGAACGACACCCATCCCGACCAAGTCCACCTGCTCCACTGCACGGCGTCATATCCTGCCCCAGTCGAGGATTTGAGCCTCTCGCTCATCGGGGGAACCGAGACGCACTATTCGGGTCTCCTGGGCCTCTCCGACCACAGCGGCCACGTCCTCACCGGAGCTCTGGCGGCGGCCTTGGGCGCGGAGATCATCGAAGTCCACTTCCGGTTGCGTTCCACCTCTCCCCACAACCCCGACTACGGCCATTCGCTCGACCCCGAGCAGCTCCGGCAGTATGTAGCTAACATCCGGTTCGCCGAAGCGGCAATGGGGACTCCCGTGAAGCGCCTGATGCCCTCCGAGGAACGGTGGGCGAAATACCGGGTCCGGCCGTGAACGACTTTATCCTGGGTGCCCTTACTCAGCATGACTGTGAGCAGGCCCGCCGCTGGCGGAACGAATGGCGCGAGTCCCTCCGCACGCCGTTTCTCCTCACGGAGGAAATGCAGCGGGACTTCTACCAGCGAGTCGTCTGCAACCGGGACGCGCGGGATCGGTACTGGGCGGTGACGCGGGTTGAGGACGGCATCTTCGTGGCCATGGTTGGCCTCACGGGCCTCCAACCTGAAAACGGCGTGGCAGAAATCAGCTTGATCGTGGGACCATCATTCCACGGGCAGGGCGTCGGGACGGTGGCGGTGCGCCTCGTACTTGAGGAGGCCTTCCAGCGGATGCGTCTGCTGACCGTCTGCGGGGAGGTCTACGAGTGCAACCTCAGCGCCGTGCCGTTCTGGAAGAACGTGACGGCCCTGGCGGGCGGCTCGTGGGTAACGCTCCCGCGGCGGAAGTGGTGGGCGGGGCGCCTCTGGGACTCTGGATGGTTCACGATCACCGCCGAGGGATTCAGGGCGTGGACCCAGCCGTGAGGCCCTTCCAGCCCGACGCCCACTCGCGTCTGATCCCGGTCTGGGAGGCTCCGGCCCCCGATGAGGCCCGGCTTGGCGGCGCCGCTCTCTGGGCGCTTTGGGGCCATCCTGGCGGCGTGGCCAAGGTGGCGGCGGGCGGCACCGTCAACAGCCGTAACTATCTCGTCGGCCCAGGTCCCCGGCGGACTCTCGTCCTCAAGCGCCTGCCCGACGGCACCCGGTACCGGCAAGCGCTGAGCGTGGTTCAGGCGGTCGCGCCCGAGTTGTTCCCGCTTCATTACGCGGCGGCCGGGGCCGAGGGCAAGCGGTATGTGCCGGAGCACGGCGGTTTCGCGTGGATCCTGATGGAACGTGTACCCGGCCACAGCTTCCAAGGCGACCGCCTCGGCGAGCTCGGCCACGCCGTGCGCTTGGTTCTCGAGGCGCTGGCGAAGGCCGACGGGGCCGGGTTGGAGGTCCGCGAGCCCATGACGGACGAGGAGGTGCGCCTGCTGGTCGCCATGAACGACCCGGCGATCCAGGAGCACCTGGAGGAGGTGCTGGCCGAGCGGGGGCGGCTGCGAGCCGTGCCGCGCCGGCCGACGCACATCGACCTGCACGCACACAATGTCCTCGTGGATTCCCGAGGCCGCGTGACGTTCATGGACGTGGACTCGGTTCGTCTGGCCCCGATCCCCGTCGCCCTGGGCTACGCGGCGTTCAAGCTGTGCCGCCAAGCGGCGGTGGCGCGCGGCAACCCGGCCCAGGCGGCCCGCCGGTTTCTTCGGCGCGCGCTGGGATCAGCGATTGAGGGGGCCGACGACCTGATCTGGCTCGGGGCGAAGGCCGAACTGCTCAAACGGATCGCCTTCATCGAGGCGGAGCAGCGCCGGGGGCGGACGGAGTGGCTGCTCGACGGGGCCCGCCACCGGCTGGGCCTAGAGGAAATCGACCGGATGCGAACCGACCGCGCAACAAGGAGGACCGCATGAATCCAATCTGGCTGACCCTCCATCGGGGCGTCGGCGCTGACCAGCCCGTCCTGGTGGCCTTCGAGATCGGCGGCACCATGGACAGCCTCGCTTCGGCCCTGGCCCTCACCGGGGCCGCGAAGCGAGCCGGGGCGGACGCCGTCAAGGTGCAGATCGTCGATCCCGAGCGCCTCGTGGGGATCGACCGGCCCATCGCCTGGACGGGCTATGACGGGGTTCCCCACGAGGATTCCCTCCTGAAGCTCCTCCGCCACCGGGTGCTCGACGAGTCGGACTGGGCTGAGGTGCGGGCCGCAGCCCGGGAGGCCAGGCTTCTCTTCTTCGCCACGGTGGACTTTCCAGAAACGCTGGAGCTGGCCGTGAAGCTGGACGCCCACGCCCTCAAGGCCTGCTCCGGGGATCTGAACCACGTGGAGTGGATCAAAGAAATGGCCCGGGCGGACCTGCCGCTCATGCTGGACACCGGGAGCGGGACGCTGGAGGAGGTCGGCCGGGCCGTGGAGGCGGCGCTCGCCATCAATCCCCGACTGATCCTCCACCACGTCCCGAGCGGCTATCCCGCACGCCTGCAGAGCGTCAACCTGCGGATGCTGACGACGCTCAAGGCGATGTACCCAGAAATTGCAATCGGGTACTCGGATCATGCACCTGGCTTCACGATGGACGTGGCGGCGGTCGCTCTGGGTGCGGCCATGGTCGAAAAGACTCTCACCGTGTCTCGGTCGCGCGGGTGGGTGGAGGACGCCATGTCGGTCGAGGTCGGCGAGGAGGCCGAAGCCTTCGTCCGCGCGATCCGCGACACGGAAACGGGCATGGGCCTCGCGCGCAAGCGGGTCACAGAAGAGGAACAGGCGGGTAAGGCCATTGCCCGCCGAAGCGCCTTTGCCAAGCGCGATCTATCGGCAGGGCACTGCGTGCAATGGGAAGACGTGGACTGGCGGCGCCCCGCTGGGGAGATCGAGCCACCGGATTGGCCCTACTTCAACGGGCGCGAGCTCCGGGTTAATCTGGGCGCTGGCCAGCGTCTGCTCCGAAGTCACTTCGGTTCCTGAGTCCAGCGACGGTGATGGATCGACTGATCCCGGGCCTCATAGCGCTGGCGGCTCTAGGGAGTACGGTCGTCGTCGCCTATTCGCTCCGTGCCTGTCCTGTGGCACCGCCCCCCCAGAGTCTGCGCGAGGCCTGGGAGGGCCGGAGCCTAGTTCTGCGCCCCGACGGGTGCGTGGAACTCCAGACGGCGCGCGGCCAGCGGACGTTCGTCTACCAGCGCGGTGACTGGCGAGAATGCCCGTCTCGGAGCCAACGATGAAGCTCGCCATCCTCTTGACCCGGACCTCCCAGCTGCCCCACTTCGAGGGGACGATCCGGGCGGCGGCGGCGCGGGGCCACGAGGTCGTGCTTCTGCTCGATGCCTCGCTACGCGGCGGCCCGAAGGGTGACCAGGCACCGGATGCGACCTTGCTGCCCCCGCGGTTCCAGATCTGCATCGTGCGCGAACTGGACGATTCCCGGGCGGTTCCTGATGCCCTCGGGCGGGAGAAGCCCGACGCCCTCCTCTACACCCATGCACCCGGGCTGACGCCGGAGCTGATGCGATCCGACGGGTGGGGCGGGGTCGTGGCGCGCCTACAGGCCGACTGGAGCACCCTGATGGGGCTGGCGCCGGCGGAGGTCGCTGGCCTGACCCGCGTCTACGGCTTTACGCCGCACTGGATCCGTTGGTGGGCCGACTGGCACAACGCGATCCCGAGCATCTTGGAGGATCGGTTCTGCGCCGTCGGGATGCCGCTGGCTGAACACCTGACGTGGATCGAGCCGAAGGACGTCAGGCGGAGGCTTGACCTGCCAGACGGGCAGCCGTTCGTCGTCTATCTCCAATTCCCCGCAGACACGCTGCCCTGGGGGTGGTGGACGCACGGGGTGTACGGCGGGCGGTGGCCCGGCGTCGCCACCGAACGCGCCGTTGCTCGCCGCATCCGGATCTGGTGCAACCGAGAGGACATGCTGTTGGTCGTCAAGGCCCGCCGGAAGAATCCCGTCGGGCGGTGGCTCGAGGCGCTGGCCGACCGTGTCGTCTACGACGAACCCGGCGAGCCAGGGGCGCTCGGCCTCCTGGCGGGAGGCCCGCTGGCCCTCGTCCACCATCTGTCTTTTGCGGCGGCCGAGGCGGTGGCGGCGGGCGTCTTCGCCTACTGTCTGTCGCCCCAGCCGCCCGAGCGCATCCCGGCCTATGCCCAACGCCTTCGGAGGCCCGAATTCTCGGCGAATCCAGATTCCGCGAGCCTGTATCGGTTCACAGGGTGTTCGGCGGCTCTGACCCCACGCGCGTTCATCGACCTCCTGTGGGACGTGCGCCGGCCGCATCCCATCGACGAGCAGTCTCGCCAGGCGTACCTCGATCAGTTCGTGGGGCCGTTGGACGCCGGGCGGCGGATCGTGGAGGATCTGGAGAAGCGATGACCCACACTTACGCGATCCTTCAGGTGTCGAGGGAGGCGTTCGATGAGATCGAGGGGAAGCTCCTAGAAGCTGGCTACGAGGATCAGATACACGAAGAGGACGGTGTCGTCGTGATAGACATGCACGGCATCGCCATTCAGGCCCTGGCATGATTCCCTACGCCCTCGCTCAGCTCCTCCATACGGCCCCAAAACACGGGAAAGATTCCACCTTCCGCGTGGCCCCCGCTATCGACATCCTAAAGAAGCACTTGCCCACAGGGCACCGAATCATCGACATCGGCTGTCGCAACGACGTGGAGCCTAGCCTGTTGCGGGCGGCGGGCTGGCAGGTCGAGGCCGTGGATCTCTGGCCCATGGCCCCCGGCATCCGGCGGGCGGCGATGGAACGCCTTCCGTACCCGAACTGCTCGTTTGACGCGGCCTTTTTGTCGCACTCTTTCGAGCACGCCCGCGACCTCCGGCAAGCCGCCGCAGAGATCATCCGGGTCGTGCGTCCGCGCGGACTTGTCTGGATCGAGGTCCCGTTCATGGCCGAGCCGAACGCCCATGACCGCCATCGGTTCGACCGTCCGTCGCATATCCTTGATCCCTTCACGCGGTCTGGCGGGTGCCCGGTTCTTGTGGAAACCGTCCGGCGCGGGGAGGCCCTCGGCGTCCTCTTCCGCCTTGACCGGCCCCTGCGGGTCACCGTCGCGCTGCTTGGAGATCTGCATGTCCGGAACTGGAGCACCTCCGGACTTCTAGACGCCATGGCGCATCGGTGGGGGGAGGTGTCAACCATCTGGGAAGACGCGCCGGTGACGGGCGCTCCTTGGCGCCGCTGGCTTCGGGCGCGTCTCCGGGCGGCGTCCTTTGTGACGCTCAGCCGACGCTGGCCCATCTACCGACACAAGCTGGCGCTCCGGGAGGCCCGGGCCCGCCGCTATCGGTGGGAGAACGTCGCGTGGCGGGGCGTGGAGGCCGTGATGGGCGCTGAACGGCTGGCCCGCCTCATCGAACGCCTTCTACCGGCGGATCGCTCAGTTGGCCGCTATCTCTGGGGGTTTCGTCCCGACGTCCTCGTAGTCCCGACCACGATCTCGGAGGGGCTGGAGGTCGAGCTCGCCAAGGCCGCTCGGCGACTCAGGATCCCCGTTGTGGCCCACGCGGCCACATGGGATTGCCTAGTAGGAAAGGGGTCACTTCTCGGCTACCGCCTGGATCGGCTCCTCGTCTGGGGGGAACAGGGAAAGACCCTGGCCGTCGGCCGCCACGGCTTCCGGCCCGAGCAGGTGGTCGTCACGGGTCCGCCGCAGTACGACCTCTATTACCAGCCGGATCGCTCCCACGACGCGCTGCCCTTCCCCTTCGTCTACGTCCCAGGCAGCACGCTCTCCTGGTGGCCGGATATGGTCGCTCTGCTCAAGGGGCTGGCCGCGATCCTGCCACCGGAGATCCGCCTCTGCTTCACGCCCCACCCGAACGAGAAAGCCTTCCTGGAGGAATTGAAGTGGCTTGAAGGTCGGCTGTGGATGCCGCCGATGCCTCCCGGCTGGAAGTGGAACCGGGACACCTTCTCGTTTGTCGGGAAGCTGCTCCGCCACGCCAAGTGCATCGTATCGCCCTGGTCTACGCTGATCGTGGAGGCGGCGCTCTTCGGCACGCCGTCCGTGCTGGTGGGCTTTGGCCGGGGGGTGGCGATCCACGAAGACTGGGAGCACATCGCGCCCCTGAAGTCGTGGCCGGGCATCTGGGTCGCGCGCTCGATGGAGGACCTTGAGGCCCACGTCCGTCGCCTTGTGGAGGCCCCGCCGAGGGCGTGGCCTGACCTTCAGGCGCGCGCCCAGGAACTTGCCCGGGCCGACGGACACGCGGGCGAGCGAATCATGCAGGCCATCGAGGAGGTGGCACTCAGAAAGGACGCCGTTCAGTGAAGGCGGTCAAGCGTCGGCTCTACTGGCGCTTCCGGCTCCGGCCTGCCAGGCAGCACCGCCACTACTACACGGTCTATGTATTTCGTGGCTTGCCCCTTTTCCAGGCGTATCTGAGCGGGATGAGGCGCAACGAAGGGCGCGGAATGGCGTGGGCACGAACCGCGCAGGGCATGTGCCGGAGCGAAACGACGTTGGTGCGGCGGAACGGGCGCTGGCGGCGCTCTCCGAAGCTGGGTCGGATTCTTCTAGTGGAGACGCGCCTTGGGGCTGGCTATGTGGCCCATGAGTTGACCCACGCCGCCATCGGGTGGGCGCGCCGCGTGGGCCTCCGCCCCCACGCCATCTGGCAGTCTCGTCAGGCCGCTTTCGAAGGTCGCGCCAATGAGCGATTCTGTCGCGCCGTGGAGACCCTCAACCGGGAATTCTGGAATCGTTGGTATGCTCGCCCGCGACCGTAAAACTTACGCAGCGACGGTGTTCGCGGAGTTCTGGGCGAAGCCCGGCAGCGATGAGATCGCGACGGCCTTCGCCATCGAGGGCCTCGTGAAGCTCCTCCAGCAGCATCGCCCGCGCGCGATCATTGAAGTGGGCGGCGGCATAGGTACTCTCTCTCGGGTTCTTCTCGATCACCTTCCCGCACATCCGAGCGGTGCGCTCACGGTGCTGGAGCGGAACGACTGGTGCGGTGCCCGCTGGGTGGAGCACATGGGGGCCGACGGGCCGCGCGCCTTCCGGTTGAGCGGCTGGCCTGAGAAGCCTTACGCCTGGCCAGACCGCCCCGTCGATCTGCTTGTGGTGGACGACTGGCTCCCGCTCCGCTACGACCACGTGGAGATCCTCCTAGGGCAGCGCGCGCTTGTTTTCTTCGAGGGCAACCGGGTGATCGAGCGGTGTATCGTGCGGGAGGGCCTCCGGGCCAAGGGGCGGCGCGTGGCCACGCTGAACCGCCGGCCGTGGGATCGGAGCAAGGGGTACTGGATCTTCAGGGCCGACGCCAGGATATGGGAGCGGCTCTGGTGGGGCGCGAGGACCCTCGCTGGACGACTCCTCGACGGGCTGGTCTGCCAGTTCCTGGGCGTGCGGCCTGGGTGGCGGCGGCGAGACGTGAACTCTAACGCTTAACAAGGAGAATCCCCATGGCAGGTCAAGGAGCGGCAGAACTCACCAAGCGTTTTGACGATGGCGGTCTGGTAGGCCAGATTCGGCGCCCGACGGTGACGGAGGCGCTCCAGCAGGAGAAAATGGGGCTGGAGACGCGGCTGGCGATGGTGAACGAGGCCATCGCGGCGATGGAGAGCCACCCAGAGGTGACCCAGGTGCTCGACCTCCTGGCCAAGGTGGGCGTCCGGCCGTGATGCGGGCGGTCATGCGGGGCGATGACGAGACCATCGTCATCCTCGGCCTGAGCGACGAAAACGCGCGGCGGGTCGTGAGGGAGCCGATTCACTTCGCCCTCGAAGAGATCGTCCCTGAGTGGCCTGCCGACGTCTTCATCGTGTTCCTGACGCCCCAGAGCAAGGAGGCCACCGCTTGGCAAGCGCGCTTGGTCGGCCAGCTCACGGCCGCCATCGGCGGCCCCCGTCCCGGTGCCGCCCATATCGTCCTAGCGGTGAATGACGACGTGCTGAACCATATCCGAGACCACCGCTTCGTGAAGATCCCGATGCCCGTCCGGGGCTGGCGGGGGGAGTTCCTGCTGACGCGGGCGAAGACGGAGCACGACTTCCTAGAGGAGTACGCAACGCTCCTGAGGCCGGGACACATTCGGATCGACCAGGGGGCGCTATGAGGGCGCTGAACTGGATGTTTTTGGGAGCTGGTCTTGCCCTGTTCGTATCGAGCGTAATTGGCGCGATCGCCGACGACATCAGGCGCGGCCAGGCCGGCTACGATTCGGTTTATTATCGCTCCTATACGCCGTACACATCACCGATGGGCTCAGAGCAATCCATCGCCCAGGTTCGCAACCTTCCGATCGGCGACGCAGCCTGGGTGCAGAGTGGGGCGGGTTGCGAATATCTTGTCGAGCACGCCTACGACGGGACATGGCGCTATCACCTCGCCAAGGTGCATGAGGCTCGATCCCGCTGGGGCTTGCCGTGTCACGAAGCCGGCTGGTGGCGCTCCGGGTCGATCATCGCCGATGGCGGGTTGGAAGACTGCGTCGGTGGTCGCTGGCAGGCTAGGCGTGAACCCGAGGGCGGCGGCACGGTGCTGCGCTGGAAGTGCGTGGGAGGAAACCCATGAACGCGGACTACTGGAAGGGAAGGCGGGTTCTCATCACCGGCATCTCAGGTTTCGTGGGCAGTAACCTCACGGAGCTGCTCCTCACACTGGGGGCCGACGTCATCGGTCTCGACCGGGTCAAGGAGTCCCCGAGCCTCCGAGTGCTCAACGCTGACCACGTCCTGATCTTGGGGCGGGACATCCGGAGCCGGGAGCGGCTGCGGTGGGCGCTGGCCAACGGCAGCGGCTTCCCCTGGTGGCGGCCACCGGAGGTGGTATTTCACTTGGCCGGCCTCGGCCACATCAAGCAGTGCCAAGAGAACCCCCTCGATGCCTTCGAGACCAACGTCCTCGGCACGGCGAACGTCCTGGAGGCCTGCCGGCTGCTCCCCACGCCGCCCGTGGTCGTCGTGGCCTCGTCCAACCACGTCTACGGCTCACTGCCCGTCTCATCGGACAGGATTCAGGTCAAAGACCGCTGGCACGAGGAGGATCCTCCGCTCCAGACGGACGTCTATGGCAGCGCGAAGGCCTGCGGTGATCTGATCGTCCGGGCTTACGGGGGCCTGGGCCTCCGGTGCGCGGCCCTTCGGCACACCAACAGCTTCGGGCCGGCGGACCCGCACCGATCTCATATCGTGATCCGGCTCATCTGCGACCTCCTAGAGGGCACGCAGCCCGTCATCTCCACCGTGAACGGCAGCACCGCCGCCAAGGGCTTTATCCATGTCTCAGATGTTGTGCGGGCCTATCTCCTGATCGCCGAAGCCCTCGTCGAGGGAGTGCTGACGCCTGGCCAGGCGCTGAATGCCGGCGCGGAGCGGCCCCTCTCCATCGCCGAGCTGGCAGAGCTGGTCGCCGCGATCGCGCAGGTCGGCTTGCTACCGCGCTACGAGGAGGTGGCCTTCTGGGATCAGGCCGAGTATCGGGAACACCTGGATTCGAGCCGCCTCCTAGCGCTGGGCTGGACGCGCCGCCCGCTCACGGAGGCGCTGGCCGAGACATTCATCTGGTATCGACAACACGGGGGGACGGCGTGGCTCTCCAGCAACAGCTAGCGATCATCCCGGCCCGGCGTGGCTCCGAGGGCCTGCCGGGCAAGAACTGGCGGCTCCTCGGCGGGCATCCGCTTGTGGTCTGGTCGGTGGCGGCAGCCCGGGCGGCGGGTCTTGAGGCGTGGGTTATCACCGACGGAGACGAGATTGCTCGGGCGGCGACGGAGGCCAAGGCGCGGATCATCAAGGAACCACCCGAGCTGGCCCAGGGCACTGTGGGCGACCTAGCGGCGGCCCGCTACGCCCTGACGCGGATCCTCGGCCCGCAGACCTACGGCCTGCACAAGCGGCGGTGGGAACGCGGGCAGGCGTGGAAGCGGGTGGCCGTGGTGTGGCTGCGGCCCACGTCGCCGTTCCGGCCCGTCGCCGCAATCAGGAACGCTCTGAAGCTGCTCACTGACCGCGTCGATAGCGTCCGGTCGATCACCCCCGCCTGTTGCCACCCATGGAAAAGCTACGTCCTAACTGTGAGCGGACTTCAGGCGGGCGGCACCCACCGCTGGCATAACAAACCGCGGCAGTTGATGCCTGCCGCCTATCGCGCGACGGGTTGGATCGACTGCTTCTGGGCCCAGAACGTGGCGCGGGGGACACTAGACGGGCAGCGGATCGTTCCCTTCCTCACTCCCCCGACCTTTGCGGTGGACATTGACGACGAGAAGGGATTTCTGTGGGCCGACACGATGGCCCACGAGCGGCAATGGCAACCCGGGAAGGTCATCCCGTGAAGGCCTCCCTGGGGCTGTTCATCCTGGGCGGCGTGGTAGCCCTCCTCGTCGATGAGCCCCGGATCGCCGCCTCCACCTCAGCCGTGGCCTATGTGCTTCTCCTTCTGGCGTGGCCTAAGGTAGGATAGCCCCGTGGCGCGCCAGGTGCGGATCGGCGACCGCTGGGTGGGCGACGGGCACCCCTGTTTGGTCGTCGCCGAGGCCGGCCTAAACCACGACGGGCAGCCGCACAAGGCTGAGATCCTGATCGAACAGGCGGCAAAGGCTGGTGCCGACGCGGTTAAATTTCAACGGAGGACGATTGACCGTCTGCTAAGCCGCGAAGCTCTTGATGCTGGCTATTCTGGTCCGAACGCCTATGGCGAAACCTATGGGAGCCATCGCCGGGCTCTGGAGCTCCCCGACGCCGCCTGGCCCCGCCTCAAGGCCCTCGCTGAGTCCCTGGGGCTGCTCTTTTTCTCGAGCGCTTGGGATGGCCCCTCGGTGGACTTCCTGGAGACCCTGGGCGTGCCGTGCCACAAGCTGCCGTCCGCGTGCCTGACGGACTCCCTCCTCGTGGACTACGCGGCCCAGAAGGGGCGCCCGCTGATCCTCTCGACGGGGATGAGCAGCCTTGAGGAGGTTGAGGCGGCCGTCCAGATTGTCTGGAGGCATCACCATCAACTTGTTGTGCTCCAATGCACAAGCGCCTATCCTGCCGTACCCGGCGACCTGAACCTGAGGGTCATCTGGAGCTATCGTCGGTGGCTCGGGGTCGTGCTGGGATATTCTGGACACGAGACGGGGCTGGCTCCAAGCCTAGCCGCCGTGGCTCTAGGGGCCTGTCTGGTGGAGCGCCACTTCACCCTCGATCGAGGGGCCAAGGGCCCCGATCACCGGGCCTCGCTGGAACCCGACGACTTCAAGCGCCTCGTGGAGGGGATCCGCGAGGTCGAGGCGGCTCTAGGCGACGGGGTTAAGCGGTGCCTGCCGTCCGAGGAGGCCGCTCGGCGGAAGCTCGCCAAGTCCGTCGTCCTCAAGGTGGGCGTCCCCCGTCGGCACGTCCTGATGCCCGATGATCTCGAGCTCAAGGGGCCGGGCACCGGGGTGCCCGCGGGGCAACTCGCCGGGGTGGTCGGCTTGGTGGCGCGAGAGGATCTGCCGACCGGCACGGTCCTGCGCTTGGTCGGGCTCAAGCGGCGCCCCTTGTGGCGGCGGCTCGGCTGGTGGCCTCGGCTCGTCCGGCAGCACTACCGGATCCTCCGGCGGCTTAACCGTCGGGCTGTGGCCTTCCGAGAGGCGCTACGGCTGGCCTGGGCAGCGGTGCGACCAGCGAGGAAGACATAATCCACCCCATGAAAAAGGTCAATTATAGGAAGCAGGCCAAGCGGGAACTTTGCAGGTGGTTCCGTCGGGAAATACTTCCCTCGCTCAAGAAATTGCCGCCTGGAAGCGTCATTCAGGTCGGTGATGGATTGCCGGTCATCTTGGTCAGGAAGAAGAAGCCATGACCCGCCGGGGTTTCCTCCGACTACTCGGCTTGGCCCCCGCTGGGGTCGCCGCCGCCCCAGCCCTGCTCCAGAAGATGGCCACCAAGCCGTCTTGGCCCTGGGTCATCACGGGCTGGTGGCAGAAGGAGTTCGATTTCGGCAGGAAGATCGGCACCGCCGTCGGCGTGCGCAACATCGTGACGGGGGAGGTTCGGCGCAACGCGGTGCGCCTTTTCTCGCCGCTGGATCGGCCCTATGTGGAAGCGCTCCGGCGGACAACGGCCGTCTCGGTGGCCTGGCTGAAGGAGTGGGCGCGGTTCCTGAACGAACCCTGGCGGCGCAACGCCCTCGGCACGGGCGTCGGCGGCGACGACGTACTCGAAGGCCGGGAGCAGTCCCTATGAAGGTGCCGCTGAACGTCCCCGATCTTCAGAGCGGCCTCGAGGAACAGTGCATTCTCGAAGCCTTGAGGTCGGGGTGGGTGACCACCGGAAAGTACGTCCACCTCCTGGAGGAGGGCTTCTGTCGACTGACGGGTCGCCAGTACGCCGTCGCCTGCTCCTCAGGAACGGCGGCGCTCTGGATCGCCGCGCAAGCCCTCGGACTCGGCGGGGGGCGGGGGCTCCTCGTCAGCCCCGCCTATACCTGCGACTCGATCGCCAACGTGGCCCTCTCCGTGACAGGGCGCCCGCCCGTCGTCCTGCCGATCGAAGAGGAGACGTGGGGCCTGTCAGTCGCGGGCCTGGAGGAATGGCTCATGCGCCGCCAGGGTACCTCGCGCATGGCCGTGGTGCCGGTTCACATCTACGGCGTACCGGCCCGCGACACGGAAGCGATCATGGCACTCTGCCAGCGGAAGGGGATTCCCATGATCGAGGACTGCTCCGAGGCCCACGGAGCCTCGATCAGCGGACGCCCGGTGGGGAGTTTCGGGGACATCTCGGTATTTTCCATGAGGGGAGAAAAAATCCTCAGTGGAGGCCAGCTTGGAATTGTCACCACAGACGACGGTGCCATCGCCAAGCGGGCGCGGCAGTACGCGGAAAACGGCCTGCCCTCAAGCCGCATCCGCTACTGGTCCACGGTGGCTGGCCTCAACTTCCAGCCAGCGCACCTGAACGCCGCCTTGGCGTGGGCGCAGCTCCAGCGCCTGCCGAACCTCGTCAAGGCCCGGCGTGAACGGCATCAGGGTTGGCGCGAGCGCCTGAGCCTCATGCCGGGCATCGGCCTTCAAGGCGTCCATGGGGATCCCGCATGGTGGTTGACGGCCGTCGTCCTTGACCCGACCTTCTCCACCATCCGCGTCTCCGATCTGGCACTCGGACTCGCCGAGGCCGGAGTGGACACGAGGCCGGGGTTCTACCCGCTCTACCAGCTTCCCCACGCTGCTCAGGGCATGGTCGAGCCCTGCCCCGTGTCCGAGCACCTCCTAGACCGGGCGCTGATCCTCCCCTCGGGGGCTGGCGTCGGGCCTACCGAACAGGATTATATCGTCGCTGAGATGCTCCGGCTTGTGGGGCGGGCGTGATGCCCGAAGACAAGCCGATCTTGGCGCGGGAAATCGGCATCCAGTCCATCGTGAGCAGCGCGACGACCGAGGGGGCGGTGCAACTCCAGTGGCCCAAGGATACGAAGGGTGCCCAGCTGAACGTCACGGAGGCGATGCAGCACGCCCTGGCAATCTTGGAGTGCGCCGCTCATGCGACGGTGGACGCCTTCCTCTTTCGGTTTCTGACGGAACAGATTCAGGCATCCCCCGAAGGAGCGGCCAAGGTACTCAATGAGTTCCGGGAGTATTGCCTGCGCCGGCGCCCAGAGAACTGGCGTGAGGAAAAGAAGTCCGATGCCCCTTGAGCGCGGTGCGACCGAGGGGTGGGAATTCATCCCCTTTGAGGGCGGCCGGATCCATGGGTGGGAGCGGATCGGGGCGCGACTCGTCGTCTTCGTCGCGGGGGGACCGGACAGCTTCGCCCGCGCGCTGGATCTCTACGAGCACCCAGAGACGGCGGCCGGCCGGGCCACGGGCAAGACCGGGGCCGTGGGCCTCTTCGACCAGGCGGCACTGACGCTCAAGTTCCAGCAGGAGGCGAACTAGCCGTGAATCATCCGCTACCGCTCTGGCTCGGCCTGTTCTTAATGGTCGCCCTGCCCGCCGTCCTAGCCATCTGGTTGGGACTCGCCCTGTGGCTCGGGTTCCGGCGAGCGCGGCACTGATGCGCAAGGGCGTGGCGCGGGTCATGGAGATCGCGGCGGGCGTCCGGCTCGTGGCATTTGATTGCGACGGCGTCTTAACGGACGGGCGAATCGGCTACGCCCCGGGCCCAAACGGCCCCGAAGGCTACGTGACCTTTCACACGCGCGACGGGCACGGGTTCCGGCTGCTCCGGGAGGCGGGCATCGCAACGGCGTGGGTGTCGGGCAATCGCCATCCCACCGTCGCCGAGCGGGCCCGGCGCCTGCGCATCCCGCATGTCCGGTTGAGTACCGATGAGAAAGACGAGACCGTGCGGTCCTTGGCCGCCGAACTTCACCTTGAACTCGGACGGGTGGCGTTCGTCGGCGACGACGTGAACGACCTCCCGGCCATGGCAATCGTGGGCCTACCCATCGCGGTCGCCGACGCTGACTGGGAGGTGCGGGCTCGGGCGGCTTATGTGACGGTCAAGCGCGGGGGGCACGGGGCGGCGCGGGAGGTGGCGGATCTGATCTTGGCGGCGAAGGGGCGGACGTGACGGCCCTCCTGATCGCCTTACTGCTCACGGGCGACGCCGATTGTGCGGCGCGGTTGGAGAAGGCTCTCCAGGCGGTGTTGAATCAGATCGAGGATCCGAACGGCGTGGGCTCGCGGTTGCCGATCTATCAACCGCCTGAGGTGCGCCTGAGACAAGAAGCCGACCGCATCGAACGGGAGCGGCGCGAACGCGCAGAAGCGCGGAGGGCGCTGAAGGAGTGCGGCCAGTGAGGATTTGTCTGCCATCGTCGGGCATCGCCCCTGACAGCAGTAGTGGCGGAGAACGCTACTCGTGCCAGATGGTAGAGGGCCTGACGAGGGCGGGCCACGACGTGCGCGTCCTCCTGGCCGACCACCTGCCGTGCGGGGTGCTGCGGGCCCGGGTCGAGCGCCTCGGCTGGCGGCGGGGACTCCGCGCCTGGTTGATGCCCTTCGTCATGGCCCCGGCCATCGTGCGAGCGTGGAGGCGGGAGCCCTTTGATCTCCTCGCCTCCCACGCAGCGGGCTACACGGGCCCAGCGGCGCTCCTCGCCAAGCGGTTCGGCGGCGTGACGGCGCCGCTCGTGGTTCATCAACACCACTGCGAACCGCGCTGGGGCCTTTGGGTGCTGGAGAAGTGGGCGATGCAGCAGGCCGACCTCCTCATCGTGGACAGCCGGTTCGTGGAGTGGCAAGTGTGGAGGGAGCATCAGCTCACACCGAAGCGCCTTCAGGTTATCTTGCCTGGAGCACCAGACATCTACGCAATCCCTGCGTCCCCAAGGCCGTTTGGATGGCTGACCATGTTGGCCATAGGCCCCTTGATCCAGCGCAAAGATCCGCTTGGTGTCCTCCGAGCGTTCGCCCGGACGGTTGCCACGGTAGGTGCGGCGGCGGGGGCGTGGCGATTGGTCTGGATCGGCGACGGGCCGCTTCGGCAGAGGGCGATACGATTAGCTGACCGGCTCGGCGTCCAGGCAGAGTTCCGGGGGCGCGTCTCGGAGACAGATAAGGAGCACATGCTCCTCACGGCCGCCCTCTTCGTCCACGGCTCAAGGCTGGAAGGCTTCCCGCTGGCCGTCCTCGAGGCCCAAGCGGCGGGCCTGCCGGTCGTGGGCTACCGGGCGGCCTCCATGCCCGAGCTCGTCCTCCATGGCGAGACGGGGTTCCTGGCCGACCCCGGCGACGAACGCGCGCTGGCCGACGCCCTCCGGCGGCTGATGATGGACGCCCGGGCTCGGGAGAGGATGGGCCAGCGGGCGGCCGCGTCGATCCGGGAGCGGGGGCTTGTCTGGTCCGAGACGGTGCGGCGGGTCGCCGCCGCCTACCAGTCGGTGCTCTGATGCGGAGGCGGTTCATCTCCGTCGCAGAGGCTCTCCGACTATGGCCGCCCCCACCTGGCAAGGGCGGACACTGGCCAGATTCTACGGATGCTCAAGCCATCCGCCAGATGACCACGGCCCAGTGGGCGGGCATCTCGAAGCGGACGCCCACGTATCTCAAGGGGTACCGAGACGCCCCCGGCTCCCAGGACCGCGCCCAGCGCCGGGCCGAGTGGCTGGCGAGCCTGCCGCTCTGGAATGGGATGGCGAGCGTCTTGGAAGTTGGCTGCGGGGCGGGTCGCAATCTGGCCTGCCTGAGCCGGCGGCGTCCCGAGCTGCGAGTGCTGGGGGCGGACATCTGCCCAGAAGCCGTGGGGGAAGCGCGGCGCATCCTGCCCGGCGGGCAGGTCGGGCTACTCGACCTCTACGAGGTGCCCGAGTGGCCGGATACGTTCGTGGCCGATGCGGTGCTGACCTGCGGCGTCCTCTGCCACCTGGAACCCTCGGTGCTGCCCGGCGTCCTCCGCGCCCTGGCCGTCCGCGCCCGGCGGCGGCTCGTCCTCGTCGAGCATTTCGACGCGCGCAAGGGCGGCGTCTGCCTCAAGGGGCCGAAGCCGTGGCGACCGGAGCTCCGGGACACCGGGGCCTACATGCTCTGGACCCTCCACCGGGGGCGGATCTTCGGCAGCCTCTGGCAGCATCTGGAGCGGGTCGGATGGTCGCCGCAGACCATAGAGATTCCTAGGGACTTGCAGGCCCCCGGCGCGACCGAGGTGCTGGTGCTGTCGGCATGAGCCTCCGTGACTATTTATTCTACGAAGAACCCGGCATCACGCTCTATTGCGGGGATTGCCGGGAGGTGCTGCCGCAGATCGAGCAGCAGCCCGATACCTGCATCGTCGATCCGGTCTGGCCTAATAGCGTGTTCCCGAACATTGACCCGGCCAAGCTCTTCGCGGAGATGTGCGCTGAACTTCGGAGTGATCGTCTCGTGGTGCATCTCGGCTGCACTAGTGGTGTGCGATTCCTTGCTGGCGTTCCCGAGCGGTATCCCTATCTCCGGACTTGTTGGCTGCGGTATGCGCGCCCATCATACCGAGGGCGGCTGCTGATCGGGTCCGACGTGGCCTATGCTTTCGGCACCGCTCCCGCAGTCAGGCCCGGCCGCCACCTTCTATCTGGAGAGATCGTCGCCCGCAACAACAGCACCAAGCTCCAGAACACCGGCCGTGGCGAGGACTCCTCCGAGGAGGTCGCCTATGGCGATTTGCCGCACCCGGCACCACGGCGCCTAGAGCACCTAACGTGGCTGATTACTAAGTTCGCGGATGCTGGCGTAATTGACCCGTTCTGCGGGTCGGGAACCACGCTTGAAGCTGCGAAGCTGCTGAACGTCCCCACCATCGGCATTGAGATCGAGCCGAACTACTGCGAGATTGCGGTGAAGCGGCTCCGGCAGGAGGTGCTCCCGCTATGAAGGGATTCCTCGCTGGCCTCGGCGCGGTCGTCCTGATTTTCACCGTGCTGGAGCTAACTCGACCTGCCTGGTCGGGCTACGGCCTCAACGTGGAGGTCGTCAGAGTGGTCGACGGAGACACACTGGTGGTCAATCTTCCCTGCCAAATCTCCATCGTCTGCACGGCGATGCCCGTGCGCCTCCGGGGGCTCGACACTCCGGAGCTCCGTGGCCAGTGCCCCAAGGAGCGGCAGGCCGCCCTCCGCGCCCAGGAGATCCTGAAGCTGCTCGTCCTCGGGGCCAAGACGGTGCGGCTGGAATCCCTTGGGAGAGACAAATTCTTCCGAATTGATGCCACGGTCGTGGCCGACGGCATCGACGTGGGGGCGATCCTCGTCAAGAAGGGCGTGGCCCGGCCCTACACGGGGGAGGGGCCGAGGGGGTCGTGGTGCTAAATGGTCTGGGGCAAGACGAGTGATCGAGAGGAGCACCGGAAGCGGAGCCGAGACCTGTCGACGCACGTCCCCGATGGGTGGACGCGGCTCGCGCGGGGGAGCTCCCATCTGGAACATGGGGGACGTCTGGATGCCTGACGAGGGCGTGCCGTTCGTGAGGACGCGGAACCGAAAGAGAGCCGGGAAGTTTTCGCCGGACTCACTATCCCACCAAGTCCTAGCCGGAGGGCATGAGCGCGCGGCGCGGCAGCCCGCCTACGAAGGCCCCCGCGGGATTCCCCACGTCACGGACGACCAAGCCGAGAAGCATCAAGCAAACTTGGTGTAAGTCATATGAAACTGCTCTTCGCCGAGGGCCCCGCCGCTGGCGGGAGTCCCGAATCCGTGGCGCTCTTGGCTGAGGCCCTCCGGGCGCGGGGCCACACCGTCACCCAGGTCGGCGGTGGGCCATGGAACGGCAGCGAGCGCGGCTGGACGGGACCGGGCTGGTGGCTCCGCGGCATCAAGTTGTTAGGACACCACCTAAATTTAGGGACCGACCTCATTCATGCTCAAGACCGGCGGTGGGCCGTACCCGCACTGATCGCCGCTCGGCGGGGGGGGATCCCCGCCGTCCTGACGCTCCGGGACACGGGGCTCTTGTGCCCCATCGCCACCTGCTTTTTGTGGGAGGGGCCCGAACGGCCGGCCAACTGCGGGCAGCTCCGTCTCTGGACGCGCTGTGCGCCCTGGTACGCCCGAGCCTACGGCTTTGCGCCGATCCACGGCCAGACGCCGTGGCGGCTCAAGGCGCGGCTCGCCGTGCGCTACGCCCTGTTGCGCGTCGAGCAACGGGCCGTGGCGCGGTTCGACCGGGTGATCGTCCCAAGCGTCGGACTCCTCAAGGAGTATTTCGACGAAGTGCCCGTGGCCACGGTGATCCCCTCGCCCGTGCGTCCCGTTCCGCCCCATCGGTGTGTCCAGCAACTCCACCCGCCGTTGATCCTCTTCATCGGCAAACCCTCGCTCGGTAAGGGCTACCGGGACTTTGAGGACTCGGCCCGGCTTCTGCTGCGGGAGGCCGGGCCAGCACCGTTGGACTCGGGCATGGCGCTGTTCCGCTGGTACCACACTCGGCCGGAGTTCGCCCACGTCGGGCCGAAGCCCGACCCGGCCATGGAGGACGACCCGGTTGAGCATGTGGGCATCAAGGACCGCGAGGGGGTCGAGGAATGGCTGTGTGCGGCGAGCCTCGTCGTGGTGCCCAGCCGCATCCCCGACGCCCTGCCGCGGGTGGCCCTGGAGGCCATGGCCCATGGGCGGTTCCTCGTGGTGTCCGACCGGGGCGGGCTGCCGGAGTGCGTCAAGTCCGGGGTGACGGGGCTTGTGGTGCCCGCCGGGCAGCCCCAGAAGCTCGCCGAGGCCATCGCCCAGGCCCTAGCCGACCCCGACGGACGGGCGCGGGGCGGGGAGTGGGCGCGGCGGCTGGCCAAGGAGCGGTTTAGCCCAGAGGGGGTAGCTGAGGCCAACGAGTCGGTGTATATGCGGGTTTTACAGGATGTCAAGTAAAGTATACAAATTGTCTACTGGTTTATACTGACCGTGATCGGCCTCCTGCCGGGAATTGGCACCACCCTAGCCGACCTCGACCGCTCCGGCCAGCTCCACCGCTGCCTCTTGGAGTGGCGAGCCTACGCCAGGGCCTTCGGGGGTGCCAAGTGGTTCGGCTACGGTCCCGAGACCGCTGTTTTCACCGTCTCTGGGGCCGATAGCGCCTCCAGGATTAACGATTGCCCCCCTCCTGGGTGTCCTTGGCTTGAGGTGGTGCCGAAGTCCCGTTGGGTGGGCGCTCTCCGGGCCTGCCGGGCGCTTCGGGTACTCAACCTAACCGGGGTCGTGCCAGCGCTTATGGCCCGGGACGTCTTCGGCCTCCCCTATGTGCTCCAGGTAGGCTACGACGCCCCCGCCGTCGCCCGCGCCCACGGCAAGCGCCTCCGGGCTTGGCTGCTGAGGCACTTACAGGACTTGGCCGTCCAGCGGGCCGCAGGGGTGGTCTACGCTTCGATGGCCCTCTGGGAGGCCGACTACCGCCGGGGCCTCCACCGGCCCATGAGCGAGACGCATTTCCCTCCCTATGCCGTCATCCCCAACGGTGTGGATCTGGAGCACTTCCGGCCCCTCTGGCGCTGCCCGCCGGGCAAGCGGCGGGTGGTCTACGTCGGCCGGCTGAGCCGGGAGAAGAACCTTCCCCTCCTAGCAGCAGCCTGTCAGCAGGTCGGGGCGACCCTCCACCTCTTCGGGGCGGGACCGCTCGCCGCCGAGCTCGCCGCCTTGCCGGGGGTGAGCTGCTACGGCCCGGTGCCGCACTATGCGCTCCCCACGATCCTCGCCGACTTCGACGCCTTCTGCCTCCCATCGAAGACCGAGGGGTCGCCCAAAGCGCTCTTAGAAGCCATGGCCTGCCGGGTGCCCTGCCTCGTGTCGCACGCTGTGGCCGAGGCCCTCGACCTGGGGCCATGGGAGGCTCTGGCAACCGCCCCGCTCGTCTACTGCCGGATGGGCGCGGGGCTGGCCGACGGGCTGGAAGCTCTCCTGGCGGGGGACGGCCGGGCCCAAGCCTTTGCTGCCGCTGGCCGGGCCCGGGTGGAGGCCCGGCACGATCTGAAAAAGACCTTGGCCGACGAGATTGCCTTTGTGCATAATGCCGTCGGGAACCATGGCCAGCAAGCGCAGCAAGCCTGACGTCCCAGCCCTGCTGCCCCACGAGGTGGCCGATCTCCGGCTCCGCCAAGTGGGCCAGCGCGTGCAGCGCGGCTTCTTGGAGGTCGGGGAGGCCATCTGGCAGGCCCGGCAGGTGCGCGCCCACGAGCACTACGGATTCGCCGATCCCGTGGCCTACGCCGAGGCGAGAACCGGTCTTCGCTACCGGACCCTCGCGCGCCTCCTAGCCGTCTATGAGGCCACCCTCCGCGTACCAGAACCCGAGCGGCCCGAGGTGGTGGCGATGCTGACTGAGCTCGGCAGTCACAAAGCCGCAGTGCTGGCGGCCGCGATCGGGGACGACAAGGTGGACTGGCGCGAGCTGGCGAAGTTCGCCAAGGACGCGACGGAGGAGGCTCTCCAGTCCCGGGTGTCCGTGGATCTTGGGCGCGAGCGCGCCAGCGGCGCCGAGCAGCCCGGCGAGCGGCTCTATCGCTACTTACTCGCCAACTGCCCACCGGAGGCCAAGGATCTGGTCGAGATGACCTTCGAGGCGGGCTTCAAGCTGACTGGCTCGAAGAACGCCTGGAGTTGCCTGCTGGCGATGTGCGAAGAAACGGCACCTGGCTGGCTCGAGCGCGTCGAGAAGGGGGTGGAGTGACATGCCGCTTCCCAAGGGAACCAGATACGGCGTGACCAAGAGTGGTGTTCGCCTTGCCTTCAAGAAAGGCGCCCCGCGCCATGGGGCCGAGCCGATCGAGGCGAAGAATCTGAAATCGGGCGCCACGCATTCTCCTGAGGAATTCGCCCGTGACCGCCGCAACCGGGCCGGACGGCTCAAGGCGCGGCGGTGATGAGCGGCCGCGCGGTCGCCTTCGTGGGTATCCTCGTGGTACTCTTCGGGGCGGTCGTGATGGCCCTCATCGTCCGATCAGGATACGAACGGCGTGAGGTCTTGGACAACTTCGCCAAGGACAACGACGCCCTGACCGTCGAGACACGCGCCCTGGGCCAGGCCCTGGACTGCCCGGCGACGTTCTTCGCCACGGGCCGCCTCTTGCGCGATGCCCTGGCCGACCTCCGGCGAGAGTGCGTCCCCCAGCTGAAAGCCCGCGCCGACGCCGCCGAGCACGCCCTGCGGGTGGTGGCCGACGAGTTCGGCTGCAAGATCACGGTGCCCGCCCTGATGGTGTCGTGCCTCAAGGAGAAGGGATGGAAAATGCGAAGAAAGGCCATCAAATTCAAGGCCCGGTGGGAGGCGTGGGTCGCCCAGGAGCGGGCCTACTTCGCCACCCTCGTGCGTGAGGGGTTGGTCCCGATGACGACCCACGTCAAGAAGGATGCCCCGTAAGGATCGGGAGGCGCGCGAGTGGGGCGCGATGTGGGAGGTCTTTCATCTTTTGTCTGGTCGGGCGAAGTTGACGGCGGACGAGCGTGACAAGCGCCTCTGGGTGGAACTCCAGCGGCGCTTGGAGGCGATCCAGCATGGCAATGGGTGATCCGTGTCCTGTCTGTGGGCGCGGGATTATCGTTCAAGCGTGTGGACTCTTGCTCTGTAGCGAGGCTCTGTACGGTCGCGGGTGCTGGAAGGAAGTACGCCTCGACGTGCCCCCGCAAGGACGATGAACCCTGCGGGCTTCCTCATCTGGGACTCCTCCAAGGCCGTCGCCGAGGCGCGCCTGTTCCCGGCGATGGACATGGAGCGTCCGACGCCGCTGGGCGAGCTCCAGGAGCGCCTCGAGGGCCCGCAGATCGCCCGCTTCATGCAGCGGACGAGCGCCCCCCGCGGCTGGCAGAGCTTCGGGGTGGAACTGACCAACGGCGAGCGCTGGATCATGGGTGCCGCGCCGCTTCAGAGTCCGCCCTTCAACGCGCGGATCTTCCTCCGGGTCTTCGACGCCGAGCGCCTCATCTGGACCAAGCGCCTGACGAAGCGCCTGCGCTCCGACCGGGTTCCCGAGGAGGCGGAGCCCGATGTCCTCATCCGGGAGATCCAGCGGCGCGTCGAGGGGGAAGTCGTCCGCGCCTTCCGCCGGCAGACGACGCCCACCGAGAGCGGCGGGGAACGCGCAATCCTCGAATTCTTGTCGGGGGCGCAATTCGAGATGGAGGCCGTGCGGACGGGGCTGGATAGCGCCGACCTTCTTTACGAGTGGAGTCCCGCCGACCGGCGGCTCCTGTTCATGCCATGACGCAGCACGCTGAGAGTTGGTGGGAGGGGCGGATCCGCCGCGCCGTGCTGGTGGGCTGCATGAACGGCCTTGTGGTGGCTCCGATTCTGTTCGGCTTCGTCGTTCCGCGATGGGGCCAGGAGGCCATCATCCCCTTCGTGGTCGGCTGGACCGCGAGCGTGATCGCCGACGTGGTCGTCTACACGGTCTTCGGTAAAGACAAGTGGCCTGCCGGATAGATAACGCGACCTTCGCCCAGATGGCCGAGGCCGAGCGCCCGTCGAGGACGACCTTCGCCATCGTGGTGAGCGAGGATCCCGCCCCGGCACCCATGGTACGGCTCGCCGGGGACGACGGGGGCATCGTGATCCTCCACAAGAAGCCCATCCAGGCCCTCGTGGACGAGGCCGAGCAGGCCCGCCCGATCATTCGCAATCTCCTCCGATGGGCCGCAGAAGAGCTCGCCCGTGTGCGGGGCGATGCCCAACCAGCGCCGGGGCAGTACCTCTGATGAATCTCAGCGAGCGCTTGGGTCGCCTTCAATATCTTCGCGGTAAGAGCCAATGGTACCTCGAGACGGTTCGCGCGTGGATCACGCCGGCCGCTGCGGCGGGAGCTTACGTCAAGTACCTCGGCTTCTCGACGACGACGAGTCTCTTGGTGGCTCTCCTCCTGCCCGCCGTGGTCGAGGCCTTCGGCTATCTCCTGGGCCGCTTCCTCTGGGAGGGCGGCGGCGTGGAAACCGAATATCGGATGGCGATGGAACGGGATCCCTGGAAGATGCAGACCCTCGTGCGCTTGACGAAGATCCAACGACTCCTCGAGCTGGCTCGGGGCAAGCGTGCCTCTGGGCGCCAGCGCCGCCGATGACCGACTGGACCAAGGTTGTCTTCTTCCAGCGCGAGGAGTGGGTGAAGAATCCCGACCGCGTCCACGCCGACCTCGTGTACGCCACCGACGAGTACCGGCGTGCCTTGGGGCGGCCGGTGGTGATCCTTGTCGCCGTGGACAGCGCTGGCCACGAGCCGGATTCCGCCCACTACCCGACGGCCAGCGAGCCGTGGGGGATGGCCGTGGATCTCTACGCCCCCGGGGTGCTGCTGGTCGAGCAGTGGCTCGCCGCCGAGCGCATCACGGCCTTCTGCGGGGTGGGGCTCTACCCCCACTGGACGAAACAGACGGCGCCGGGCATCCGGGAGCGGATCCCTGGGCTGCACCTAGACATCCGGCCCAAGCCCGAGCACCCGCTGATCGGCCGGCGCTGGTGGCGCAACGCGGCTGGCATGTATCTGCCCCTCGACCGCGCGTTCCTCCGCCAGCTCGCGGACGATGCCTTCCCGGTCGCCCCGTCAAATTCCACTTGACGGCCAGCGGGCCGAAGGCGTAGGCTGGTGGGCGACCGAAAGTTGCCCCGCCGGGCAACCGCTTCAACGACGATGATACTGGGCCCGTAGCGACAACTGGGAGAGCGCCTGCCTTGCAAGCAGGAGGTCGTCGGTTCGACTCCGACCGGGTCCACCATATGGAGGCGACGATGAAAGCCCTAGTGATCCTCCTCACACTTCTCGCCCTAGCCCTCTGGCCTGCGGCGGCCCTGGCGAGTTGCACCACCACGACTATCGTGACGAACGGAGAGATCCGTGTCTGTACGGTCTGCACCTATCCCGGCGGCGGGACGACGGTGACATGCCTATAGGGCCTCCCGCCGCAGCCCCGATGGACTTCCGGGGAAAGTGGAACCTTCTTCGGCGCGCCTGGGAGGAACTGCAGACGGATTGCCAGGTCGATGGGGCGCTGATCCTGCTGGATCTGCTGGTCCACACACCGCTGCCAGTCCCCCCGCTGACCGAGGCGCAGTGGCGGGGTTTGACCAGGATCGGGGAGCGACTGAGGGCCGCTGGGAGGTTGCATAGTCTCAGCACGCCGCCCCACGCGGATCACTGGGTGGCGAACCGGGCGCTCGCTCCAAGCGAGTCGGCACCGACGTTATACGCCGAGACCCGCCGAGCTTTGGACGCTGCGGGGGGCCTGACATGGAACCATCTGCGCCAGGCCCGAGAGGCCTTGGAGGCCGTTGAGCGCGCTGGCGAGCGCCTCAGCCCCTATGTGGACACCCGCCTCCTGCATCAGCGGCCATGGATTCCGGTTGGCAGCCCGGAGGAGGAAGTCGCCCGCCGCCTGGCCGACGGGGTCGAGTTGGACGACCGCGTCCGCGCCTTGGTGGACCTCGCCCAGGCGGGCCAAGAGGCCGACTTCAAGTTCCTCGCCGGGGCGGTCGGGGTGCCGGTGGCCGACCATGAGGCCATGTGGGCGGGGACCGTGGCGCGGCTGGAGAAGCAATCAGAGGATCGGTCGCCACAGTGAGTCACTCACTAACAGTTCAAGAACGGTTTTGGAAATTCGTTGAACCTGAGCCGAACTCTGGCTGCTGGTTGTGGCTTGGTGGACTCGATAGGAATGGGTATGGTATTTTCTCTGTTACAGATTCCAAGGCTGGAAGACATCGAGCCGTAGCAAGTGTTTTCTCATACGAACTGGCAGGATGGCCGGTGCCGCCTGGACTGGAACTTGACCACCTCTGCCGGATGCGATCTTGCGTCAACCCACGGCACCTTGAACCGGTTACACACGCCGAAAATTTGCGCCGAGGAATTGGTGCATCAGCACAGAACGCCCGAAAGACCCATTGCCAATTCGGGCATCCTTTTTCTGGTGACAATCTCTATGTGTACCCGACAACTGGTCGCCGTGCTTGTGTGGCGTGTAAAAGGGCATATGTCCGCCGCTGGAGAGCAAAGTGCGCGTGATGATCACCGGCGGCACCGGAAGCCTTGGCCAGGCTCTCACCCGACGGCTCCTTGACGGCAACCTCGCTGAGCGGATCGTGGTCTACAGCCGCTCGGAATACGCCCAAGCCCAGATGGCCGAGCGGCTCGGGCACGACCCCCGGGTCTCCTGGATCAACGGCGACGTGCGTGATCGGGAGCGCTTGGATGACGCCCTGCACCGGGTGGACACCGTCGTGCACGCCGCCGCGCTCAAGATGATCGACGGCACCGAGCCCCTGGAGCTCTACAAGACGAACATCGACGGTACGGTCAACGTCGTCAAGGCCGCGCTTCGGCGGCGGATCGCCCACGTCCTGATGATTTCCAGCGACAAAGAGGCGGCCGCGTGTACGGCCTACGGCATCAGCAAGGCCGCCGCCTCCCAGTACGTCCTCTACGCGAACGTCTGGGGCCACCCGCAGACCCGCTTGGCGTGCGTCCGGTACGGCAACGTCCTCGGCTCCCGCGGGTCGCTGCTCCCCTGCTGGCGCCGGCAGATGGCCCAGAGCCTGCCTCTGACGATCACCGACCCCCAGGCCACGCGCTTCTGGCTTCGAATGGTGGACGCGGTGGACTTCATCCTGTGGAGCCTCCAGGCGATGACCGGCGGGGAGGTGTTCGTGCCGGCCTGCCGGGCGTCGTCCCTGGCCCGGCTGGCCGAGGCGCTGACGTGGGAAGGTGATCCTCCCACGAAGCCCCTTAGACTCCGCGCCGGCGAGAAGCGCCACGAGGTGCTCCTGGTTCCTGAGGAGGCCGAACGCGCCGTCCGGCTCACGAATGGAACCTTCGTCGTTCACTCCCCCTATGCGGCGTGGCATGGGCGCCAGCATCGGGGCGAGGAACTTGCGCCGGGTTTCACATGGCGGAGCGACACGGCCCCGCAGATCCCAGTGACGGAGCTGGCCGACTGGATCCGTGAGGTGCCGGAGGGTGACTGACGGTGAGCGTGGTGGAGTGGATCGGGCGGCGATTGAAGGAAGCCTTATGATCGGCCCCTGGCGCCCCGCAGCCCCGTCCACCATCGAGCGGTGGGCCTGCCTGTTCTGCGGGAAGACAGCGAGGACCCACGGATCGCGCCGCGGGTGGGCGTGGCGACCCCGGCAAGGCGAGCACCGGCGGCGCACGATGGGGAGGACGGAGCACGCCTGTCCGGCCTGCGTCACGAAGAGGGGGCTTCTCTCCGCGCTGCCGTCGAAGTTGCCCGTCGGGCACGACTCAGGCTAGACTGCTTCCCGATGGCCACGCTCGTCCCGCCGGATCCACGGGAGACCCCTCCACCGCCGCCCGAGCCTGATGCGAAGAGGTCGGAATCAGCCGACCGCACTCCCCACGGCCAGTTCGTCCCAGGCGTCTCCGGCAACCCGCAGGGCCGGCCGCCGGGGATCGTGGCCAAGCCCACGAAGGAGCTCCGGGCCTTCTGTCGGGCGTTCGTCGAGGACCTCGTCTACCGGGACAACCTGCTTCTCCGCATCCTCGCCGGTAAGGCCCCGTTCATCGAGACGCTGATCTGGCACTACGCCTACGGGAAACCCCCCGACAAGCTGCTGGTCGAGGATCAGCGCCCGCCGTTCGCGGTACTCCTCCGGAAGCAGGTAGAGATCCTCCACGAGGAGCGCACGCTGGCCGGCCCGCCCGGCGAAGTGCCCGGGGAGATGCCAGCACCCGCGGCACCCAAGGTTTTGCCTCCCGCTGTGACTCCTGCGCGTCGCCCGCACGCCCGCCACCATGACCCCCCTGAGGAGGGCAACGGCGGCGGGATCATCTGGGGGGACAACCCGTAAAAGGAGAGGAACCCATGCCCACAGAGAGCACAGGACTCGACCGCTACATCGAGCCCACGACCCTGGACGAAGCGAAAACCGAGGCGAACCGGCTGCTCCTCGAGATTGAGGACATCCAGTGCCAGCTCGGCGACAGGAACCGGATCCAGAACGGCCAGCGGTTAGCCTACGCCGACTACTGGGGGTGGCGGCAGAAGGCCGTGTACGCCCGCCAGAAGAAGCTCGAGGTCTACCGGCAGCTCAAGGCGTGGATCCGAGTCCGCCGCGGCAAGGAGATGGCGCGCCGACGGGAGGTCGAGCACGGTGACGATCCGGAGGTACGCCTCTGGCTCGAGGAGGTCGCCCGGCAGGCGTATCGGCTGCTCGCCCTAGGCATCGCGCCTGCCGTGTGTTGTGCAGAGGCTGGTGAGGCAGTCGCTGATCTTCAGGAGGCGCTCTCAAACGTGAAGGTCGCGGGCTTCGACCCCAGCGAGCCAGCCGCCCTCCGGTGATTCCCGACGAGCGCTTGCTCCGTCGCCTCTGGATCGCGCTGGTGATCTTCGCCGTGGCCACGCTGATCCGCGCCCTCGTGGACGCCGTGCGCATGATCCAGGCCCTGAGGATCCACGGGTGGGGCGGATGATCTGGCGAGCGGTACTCACGGGGTTTGCGGTGGGAGCGCTTCTCGCGGTTCTGACCTCTCACGGGTGCTTCCTCGCGCTGCCGGGATGATGGGTGCATCCGGTGGCTCTGCGGCTCTTGCCATCGTAAGCGCCACGTTGAGAAAAAGAGCACAAGCCGTGTGGACAACGGTGGATAACATTGAGCAGAAATTCCTTGACTTTACCTGGGCGGGTCGTCGTAGCATGAGCGCGTGCAACCTGGTGATGCCTCCATGCTCTCCTCCTTCCCGGGTGAAAAAGCCTGCGCGACAGCGCGGGTCGGCCAATTCCCCACCAGGTTGCGGCCCGCCCGGGGTTTTTCTCTCTGACGCCCATGTGGGTGCGCCTTGACGACCAAGCCCCGCGGCACCCGAAGCTCCTCTCCCTCGGCCCTCTCACCCCCGCCGGGGGCTGGCTCTGGCTGTCTGCGATGTCCTACTGCTCTACCTACCTCACGGACGGCCACCTCACTCTGGAGCAGCTCCGAAGCCTCTGGGTGTGGCAACCCCCGGTAGAGGACGTGGTCGCCGCCCTGGTGGGTGCCGGGATGTTCGAGGAACGCGGGGCAGGTCGCTACTATGTCCACGACTACCTAGACTACAACCCGTCCAAGCAAGCAGTGCTCGAAGTTCGCAGGAAGAAAGCGTTAGCTGGCCAAGCAGGTGGCAAGCAGCGTGCCAAGCATCTGCTAGAGTCTAGGTTGGATGGTGCTTCTGCCTCTGCTTCGGCACTTCCGAGCCCCCGTACCCCTACCCCGTCCCCTACCCCGTCCCAGTCCCCTACCCCTACCCCTTCCGGGAAGAAGCAAACCGCTGGCGCGGCACCGCATCCCACCAACGGGAACTTCATCGCGGCCTTGAAGGCCAACCAAGCCTACGCCGGGATCGACATCGACCGAGAGCTGGGCCGGATGGATGCTTGGCTGTCGACCCCGGCGGGCCGCAGTCGGAAGAAGACCCGGCGGTTCATCGTGAACTGGCTGAACAGGATCGACCAGCCGATGCCTGCGGGCAAGTCTCAAGCGCAGCGCCTCTGGGACGAGGCCCAGCGCGAGAAGGAGACCCCATGACGCCCAAGGAAGCGCTCGCGGTACTCAAGGCGGCCTACCGGATCGCCGACCTAGAGGAGGAGACGATCCGGCTGTATGTGAAGAAGTTGGCCTCGGTGCCGCACCAAGTGCTGGGCGCGGTCGTCGACCGGGCCATCGAGCGGTGCAAGTTCTTCCCGTCCATCGCGGAACTGCTCGAAGCCGCGTCCGCCCTCACGCCCTCCGGCCATCCCGGTCCCGAAGAGGCGTGGGCCCTCGTCGCCCGCCTCATCGAGGCCGACACCGTCGTCTGGACCGACCAGATCGCCCACGCCTGGGGCGTGGCCAGCCAGTGCCTGCCCGACCGGGTCGCGGCCCGCTTGGCGTTCGTCGAGGTCTACCGGAAACAGGTCGCCGAGGCACCGCCCCGTCCGCATTGGTGGGCGAGCGTGGGGCACGACCCTAGCCAGCGAGCCGCTCCGGTGCAGGATGCGGTGCTGGCCGGGCGGCTGTCGGCGGGTGAGGCCCGCGCCGCGCTGCCCCCGGAGTCCTGGCCCGAGTCCCTGCAGCCGGCGTTGCCCCCAGGCCACAGCGAGCACGCCAAGGACCTCAAAGGGTTGGTCCACGGCATGGTCGAGAAGCTTCAGGCGGGGGAGGACGATGCCGCCCGCGCCAAAGCCAGGCGTCTGCTGGGCAAGGAGGAATCCCATGCCGACTGACGCCCAAGTCGAGGCTGCGGTGCAGACCGGTCGGCGCCTGCACTGGGAGGCCGAGCAGGGCTGGCCGTCTGGGTATGACCCCGAGCGCGTCGGGGCGGAGGCCAGACAGGTCGTGGCCACCCTCGCCGCCGCCGTGGACGCCGCCCCGCCGGAGTACGCCCGGAAACTGGCCCGGGCCTTGGTTCGGGCCCTTGAAGAACCGATGGAGGTGCCATTATGACGTTCCACGACAAACGGTTCTTGTTGCTCCTAGGACTCATGGCCGTCGTTGGCTTCGCGATAGGTTCCGGAGCCTATCTGTTCGGGTGGACGGCGGGCTACCGTGAGGCCACGGCTGTCCAGGAGCGCGGGTGGAACCAGGTCGCCTACGGCGTGGACAATCGGCGCACGGGGGCCGACCTCGAACGGCTCCTGGGTCGCGCGATGACGGAGGGTTGCCAGGAGCAGCTCTACGACCTCGAGCGCCCCGTGCCCCTGCTCATGGCCCTGCAGCGGGCGACCCGGGAGAGCGAGTGCCTCACGGCGGGGTTCAGGTCGGAGACCGACGCCCTGAACAGGCCGGGCGGCCCGACGGAGTTGCCCGGCGGGCAGGTCAAGGTGCCCGCGATCCGCCGCCTCGCGTGGACCGACTGGCGCCCCAGCTGGCTCGGGGGCGCGGCCCTGCGACGCGCTGATCTGCTGCCGCTCCTCCAGGCGAAATTCCCCCGGCTCGACCTCGTCGTCGAGTACCCGTTCGCCGGCGACGGGGCGTGGGTGACCTTAGGCGGGTGCTTGGCCGATGGCACCGAGGCCCGCTCAGCGCGGAAGGCTCTCTATGCCGTATCCGGCGTGACCGTCGTGTTCGACCGAACGACCCGCACCCCCAAGCACGATCCCGATGTGCCGCGCTACGTCGACAGCGCGTGCTCCAGCCACTGGCTCCACGACGGACGGGGGGTCGCCAAGCAGATTATGACCCCCGGTCGGGCCCAGGATCCGCAGGCCGAGCGCCGGATGCCCCTGGCCACATTGATCCCCGACGCCGACCATCGGGCGCGCGTGCTGACCGCCATGGAGATCGGTGAGGATCTGGAGGCGAAAGGAGTCCACGCGCTGGCGATGGCCCTCCACGAGATCCACAAGGTCGTCCACGGGCGCATGTGGGACGGGATCACGGCGCAAGAGCGGCTGAGCTACGTCAGGATGATGTTCGACGTCTGGGCGCGGATGCCCGCGCCGGGCACGGAGAAGGCAGCCGACTCGCCGCCCTGCATCTCCGAACCGCCGCCCGGGAGGCTGCGAACCGGCGTCAAGAACGCGCCGTGGGGGGAGTGCTAGGCCATGGCTGCCTCGGCCTCGGAGGCGCTGCGGAAGGCGGGGGTGGAGGCGCACCCGAGTCCATGAAGAAGATCCCCTCCGTGTTCGTCCGCGATTGGTCGGGTGATCGCTCGCGGCTGCTGCCCCAAGTCGCGCCCGGGTGCGACTGGGTACTCGAGGGGGCCGGGTGGGCCACGCGCAAGTGGGACGGCTCCGCCTGTCTGATTCAGGACGGGCGCCTCTGGAAACGGTTCGATGCCAAACGCGGGCGGATTCCCCCGACAGACTTTCTGCCCGCGCAGGCACAGCCCGATTCGGAGACGGGGCATTGGCCCGGGTGGGTCCCCGTGGGCGATCGGCCCGAGGACCGCTGGCACCAGGAAGCGTGGAAGAATTCCGATGGGCCAGCCTTGGAAGAGGGCACCTACGAGCTCCTGGGGCCGAAGGTGCAGAATAATCCTGAGCAGCTCGCCGAGCATCAGCTTATCCGCCACGGCGCAGAGATCTTCGACGACCTGATGACGGGCGCGCCGCGCACCTTCGAGAGCCTGCGCGACTGGCTCGCCGCGCAGCCGATCGAGGGCATCGTGTTCTACGGGATGGTCTCTTGCAGGCATCCCTGGATCGGCGGGGACATGGCGAAGCTCAAACGGCGGGACTTCGGCTTGCCGTGGCCGGTCCCGGCCGCGGCGCCGTGACGCAACGGGCCGAAGAACGCCTGGCGCGCGTCGAGGATCGGGTGGTCCTGCACGAGCTCGGGGCGACGGTGGCCACGATGCCCATGCCCAGCGCGGAGGACTTGGCGCGATGAAGGGCGTCCCGACGATCACGGTGGACACGGATCAGTCCTGCCCGAAGTGCGGGAAGAAAGGGGCCATCGCGCGGGACGACGGAACCTTTGGCCCATGTCTGGAATGCACCGCCAGCGCCCTCAGCGCGATAGGAGGCTCCATGGGCAAGAAAGTCTTTGACCCCCAGGCCAAGGAGTGGCGCCGGATGCCGGAGCTGGACCCTCTCGTCGCCGACCTCGTGGGCAAGCACCATCCGCACCTGGAGCGCGCCCACATCGTCTGCGTGGGCAAGCCCAAGGCCGGGAAGAAGGGCAACCGCTACAACGTCGCCAAGTTCCGCAAGGTGACGGCACTGTACCGGACGCTCTCCCTCCCGAACGTCTGGCTCGGGGACCACGAGCAGGTGGACTACCTCATCGAGATCGGCCTGGATCAGTGGGAGCGCCTCGAGGCCCGCCAGCGGCGGATCGTGCTCGACCACGAGCTGTGCCACGGCGCGGGCCAGGACGAGAACGGCAAGTGGACCGTGGTCGGCCACGACCTCGAGGAGTTCCGCTCGATCGTGCGCCGCTACGGCAAGTGGTCGCCGGACGTGGAACTCTTCGTGGACGCGGTGGCGCAGACGACGCTGCCGTTTGACAAGGAGCCGTCGTGAGGCACCTCGCCTATCGGCTTGTCCAAGAGTACTGGCATATCCGCACTTTCCACTGCTGGTGCGGCCCCCGGGCGTGGTGGGATAGGACTCGTCGGCGCCTGCCGTGGTTCCTGACCGGCCTCGCGGCATGGGCGGGGCTATTCCTCGCACTGACGGTGCTCCTTGCCGGCTGCTCCCTCTCCCCCATCCGCGAGGCCCGGACGATCACCCTGACTGTCGAGCGGGCTAGGTCGATCCACGCGACGGCGAAAGCGCTCTACCAAGCCCTCTACGACCGGCTGGCCCCCCTGTGCGTGGGCGGCGTGCCCTCGTCGGGCCTTCCGCTTCAGCTTGGGCAGCCCCTCGCCCCGGACTGCATGAAGATGGCCCGGATCCACCACGAGTTTCAGCGGGTCAACTTTGAGATCCAGCGGGCGCTGGATAACCCCGGCATCGAGCTGGACGAGGCGCGGCTCGAGGATCTCCTGCGCCTCATCGTGGACTTGGCGCTGTGAAGCGCCGCAGCCAGCGGGAACCTGAGAGGGATCCGAAGGGCCAAGTGGTGGCGCACGGGTCGGCGGCCCCCTCGCCGCAGACCATCGAGCGGTGGACGCGCCATTTCTGCGGCACCGCCGCGATGAAGCACGGCCCGCGGCGCGGCTGGCTCTGGCGCCCGACGCCGGATCGGGCCCGGATGGGCGGCTCACGCACCCAGCATTGCTGCCCGGCCTGCGCCAAGGCCCGGGGGCTTCCGTAAGCGAGTTGGCGTGAGCGCCCCGCTCGCCCGGAGGGCCGGCGCGTCAATTCCTACTTGACAGGCACCCCCCCGGGCGAGTACCCTTCCCTCCATGGGCGATAAGACGGCCTGTGCTCGCTGCGGGGCCCCTGTGGTGCAGGACGACCATTGCCAGGACTGCCTGGAGCTAATCGACGACGAGTTCGAGGACGATGAGGATGATGATAGTGATGATGGGGATGACGACGACCTAGACTACGAAGAATCTGAAGAGGAAAGAGATGGGCGATAGAACCGCGATCGAGTGGGCCTCGGCCACTTGGAATCCCCTCCGGGGGACGAAAGGCGCCTGGTCTTGCATAAAAATCTCTCCCGGCTGTGAGTTTTGTTATGCCCAGCGTCTGAATGTCCGGCGAGGCGGGCCAGAGTATAAGGTCGGCGCCGACACGCTCCGGCTCGACGAGACGATCCTGACCCAGCCGCTCCGGTGGAAGCGCCCGCGCCGCATCTTCGTCTGCTCGATGACGGACTTGTTTGAGGAGCGGGTGCCTGTCTTGTGGCTGGATAAAGTGTTCGCCGTGATGGCCCTAGCCAGTCATCACACCTTTCAGGTCCTCACGAAGCGAGCCCAGCGGATGCAGGAGTATTGCTCGGATCTTCGGTTCGGCCAGATCAACGATGCAGCACAAGAACTGCTGCTAGGACGGATTCCGTTGCCGACGCAGCGCCATGGGATGGTCAGCGGTAAATGGCCCCTCCCGAACGTCTGGCTCGGCGTCTCCGTCGAGAACCAGGCCCGCGCCGACGAGCGCATCCCCTGGCTTCTCAAGACCCCGGCGGCCGTGCGGTTCCTGAGCGTGGAGCCGCTGCTGGGGCCGGTTGATCTGGAATTTGACGAAATCGACATCGCCTTAGAGCCTGACGGCTACGGAAATACCGCGATCAAGGGGCCGCTTCGTTGGGTCATCGGCGGCGGAGAGAGCGGTGGCCCGCCGGAGCGGGCGCTGGTCGAGAAGCGGTGTGCTGGCTGCGGCAAAGAAGGCTATGCGGCCCACCAAGAGCGGCGAGAGTGGCTTCCGAAGCCCGAGGCCCTCGAATGGGTCCGCGCCCTTCGGGATCAGTGCGTAGCGGCGGGCGTCCCGTTCTTCTTCAAGCAGTGGGGCGGGCCAACGCCGAAGAGCGGCGGTCGCTTGCTCGACGGGAAGGAATGCAGCGAGTTTCCCCCATGAAAGAGACCGCCCTCCACCGCGAGCTCCTCGAGGCCTTCCGCCGGGAAGGGGCGTGGATGTCCAAGTGGCCAGACTCGATAGTCCACCGGGGCAAGGGGCCGATGAAGATGGACGCCACCGGCAAGATGCGCTTTGCGCTCCCGAAACCCTGCGACCTGGTGGGGGCGGGCCCGAACGGGCGCTTCCTGGCCGTGGAGGCGAAGCTGGTGCGGACGCCGATCCTGCATATGGACGCCCGCCTGATCGCCCAGCTGGCGACGCTCCAGGCCCTCCAGAAGCACGCCGCGTTCGCGGCCCTGATCGTCAACTTCCGCTTCCAGCGGAAGCGCCCGCCGGTCCGTGTCAACCGCCTGCTCTGTTTTTTCGAGGGGCTGGACGGGGAGGCGTGGGCGGCGGGCCGCTCGTTCGTCCTATCCCTCGCTCCGCCCTTCAGCGTCACGCCCTCGCCCCCCGCGCCGATGCCGGTCTATGTGGACCTCCCCCGGATCGGAGGCGGATGGGCGCTCCCCCCGCCGCTCCTGGAGGAGATTCACGAATGAGCCACGCCGCGTGGAGGTGACGCCATGACCCCCGACGCCAGGGTGCAGGAGATTCGGGAGTGGGTAAAGAACATGACCTGGCCGGATATCGTGAAGGACGAACTACAATTCCTCCTCTCCACCCTCGACGCCCGCGAGCGGAGGATTGAGGAGTTGGAGTCACATGTAAAACCTGGGCATGACACAGCGCTGAAAGCCCTCCTCGGGCGGCTGGTGGAGGCGGCGGACGCGCTTCTTGATCTGTACGACCCTGTTGCGAGGAGTTTCCCATTCGACATCCATAAAGTTCTCAAGCCGTTGATTGACTCTGTTGCCGACGCCCGGCGGGCGCTGGGGGCGCGGGGATGAGTAAGAAGCGAAGCCCTTTTCGAGCAAAGACTGGCACCGCCGATCAACGTGCGGCCCGCAACCGAAACTTTGCCATCTTCCGCTTGAGGAACGCCTTGAGCCTCGTGCAAGAGTTGAAGCAAGTGGAGGGCTGTGACGTGACCAAAGCGGAAGAAGGGCTCCGCGGTTTATTGTCTGATGTGCAGTGCTGGAACGAGAAATAACCATGCCCCCTGACCCCGTGACGACGCTGGCGAAGAAACATTGTGGATGCCCATACACTACCTGCGCTTGCCTACGGATCGCCGCCGCCGTGCGCGAGGCGCTGGAGGAGGCGGAAAAGATCGCTCAACAACACGATGACGACGACTGGAACATGAGCCCGGAGCAGGCCAAGAAAGAAGGCGAGGTGGGCCATTCGTGCGCGATCCAGATCCGCAACACCATCGCCGCGCTGCGGGAGGAACAGAATGTGCCGAAAGCATGAATGGTGGCAACTGGGCCGCTTGATCTTCTGCGGGAAGTGTTGTCTGTTGAAAGGGGAGGAACGGGATGACGTTGCCGCGTGACGAGGAATATGGGGCCATGCGTGAACCAATGCCAATTGACGACGCCACGCTGGCGGCGTGGGAGCATGAAGTCGTGGCCTGTCCTCCCTTCTTCGCTGCGATAATCAAGACAGCCATCACCGAGATTCGGCGGCTGCGGGAGGAAGTGGCCAATCATAGTAAATGTATCGAGGAAATCCAGGTTGGGCAGCTTGCTGAAGCCGAGCGTGAGAATGAACTCCATGCTCAGAAGGACGCTACCCTCGCCGCCCACCGGGCCGTGGTGCGGGAGTTGGCTCAACTACTCGAAAACGCCTGTGCGATGCGTCAAAGTGGAGGGTTTCTCGGTGATAACATTGACCGTTGGTTAACGAGCATAATCCTCTTACTCGCTCATCCCCTCGTCCAGCAGGCGCGGGAGGAGAAGTGATGGAAGTTGTGCGTCTGATCTTCACATTCCTAGCGGGCATGTTGCTCGTTTTCTCGTTTGCCTGGTTGGTGCAGAACGCCCCAACGTCTCGGGAAGAAGCAGAGTGGCCTAATGCCTAACCCCACGACGGCAGCACAGTGGGCTGCTACCATTCCCGTAAGCCATATCAATGCGACTGAGGGCGACCTGCGGGCAGGGCGGAAAAGGTTGATTCATACTCTTGAATCCTACGCCCGCCAGCAGGTGGAGGCAGCGCTCGCGCAATTCTGTGACTGTGGAGAAAGCGCAGCGGGTGGGACGCAGCATGCCCAAGCGTGTCGATATAATCAACCCAAGCAGGTGGAGGCGTTCCGGGAGCGGGCTATCTGTGCCACATGCGGTTCTTGCGCGCGAGGGGAAGAGGCGATTCGACACGAAGCGTTTGGTTGGGCACATAGATATGTAAATAGCGACGGGGCGTTTCAATGCGGTGCCGCCGCGATCCGGGCGCTGTCGCCGACAGGCGAAACCCGCGTCCCCAGCCAGTCGAAGCCCACCTAACGAATCTTTTGGGGTTTTCCCTGCCGGGGCCGTAGACTCGGCCCCGATGGGCACTCACGCCCGCCCGCCGTTCCTTGCCCGCCGGGTAGCCGGGGCCGCCCCATGAGCGTCCTCGAAGAAGAGATTTTCGAGGCCTCCCCGGCGGACGCCCCCGCCTTTGTGCCCTCCCCCGTGGCCGAGGACGCCATCCACGCCTTTGCGGGGGATCCGCTGTCCGAGGTCATGCGGCTCATTCTGATCGAGTCTTCCCGGGGTGAAGGGAAAACTTCCGCTGGCGTGATCGCCCATTTGGTGTTGGCAGACACGCTGATCCGGGCTGGACTCGCCGCGCGGCTACCGTACATCACAGCCGTCGTCAGGGACACCCACGTCAACCTGCTTCGGACAACCATCCCCACCTTTCGGGAGCTCGGGCGGATGGGCCTGCCGCTGCGGATCGTCGGCCAGGGCGACGAGGCCGTCATCGAGCAGGATGGGCTGGAGACCAACCGGTTCGTCTTCTTCGGGCTTGACCGCCCCGCCGACGCCGACCGCCTCCAGGGCTTTACCTGCGGGAGCCTCTGGATCGAGGAGGCCGCCCCGGCGGCGGACTTCTCCGGCGGGGTCGCCCCCGAGGCCCTCGGGATCGGGGCCACCTCCGTGCGCCAGCCCGGCGTGCCGCCGCGGATCCTCCTCACCCAGAACCCCGCCGACGACGACCACTGGACCGTCCACCTGGAGGAGACCCTGCGCGACCTAGGGCTGGCCGACATCGAGTTCCTGAAGTTCTGGATGCCCCCCGGGGGCAAGGCCCAGCACTTCCGGGAGCTGGCCGCCCTGGCGACCGATCCCGCCGAGCAGGCGCGCTGGCTCAAGTCGGCGGACGCCTTTGATGCCTACCGCCGGCGGAGCCAAGCCCTCCTCGAGGCGACGGGTCGCCAGGATCTCGTCCAGCGCCTGATCAAAGGGGAGAAGGGCGCCGTCAAGATGGGGGAGCCCGTGGTGCCAGAGTTCAGCCGGCCCCTCCACGTGCCCAAGACGCCCGTCCGGGCGATCCCGGGGTTGCCGCTCTTCCGGTTTTGGGACATTGGAGGCGTGCATCCAGCGGTGGCGTGGGGGCAGCCGTTGGCGTCCAACGGCGGCTTCAACGTCCTCGGCTCGCGCGTGGGCGTGAACGTCGGCATGGTGGATTTCATCGTCAACGAGGTGCGTCCCTTTGAGGCCCAGTACGACCTGCACGCCCGGCGCGAGGGGGATCCTTTCCGGCGCGGGTGGCGAGGTGCCTATGTCGTGCGGGACATCACCGATCCGACCGGCAACGGGGTGGACGCCCGCCGCGTGATCCAGGAGATGCTCAAGACCCGCTGCGAGGTGGGCCCGGAGCGCTGGGCGGCCCGGCGGCAGGCACTGCAGACGGCGTTCATCCGCAAGGGGACCGGCGACCGCATGTGGGTGCAGCTCGACGCCCAGGAGAACAAGATCCTGATCCCGGCGCTCGGGGGCCGGTGCTACTATCCCGTGAATCCGGTTACCGGACGCATCAACGGGACCCTCGAGGCCATGAAGAATGCCAGCGGGATTTTTTCCCACCCGGTCGACTGCCTGGGCTACGGATTCGGGAAACTCTACGCCGCCCACGACTGGGTGAAGCGGGCCGTGCGGATCCCCGTACCCCGGTCGGAGCCGGCGGCCCGCAGCTGGTTGGGCCACTGACATGGAGGGGCGGCTACCGATTCTGACGGGGTCGGAGGACTTCCTGCGCGGTTTCGAGGCGGGGCTGATCTGGGCCGAGCTGAACCGCGGCACGGCGGCGCGGATCGAGGCCGACCTCCGGGCGGACAACGACGAGCAATACCATGTGATGGCCCTGCGGGCCGGGTATCGGCTCGAGTGGCGGCGCCCCGCCGAGCGGCCGGGCGTTTTCGAGGCCGTGTTCACACGGGCCTGAAAGGAGCGGAGCGATGAAAGGCGAGATGGCGCACGAGGGGATGCCCTTCAAGAAGATGAAGAAGCAGATGGAGGGCGAGGCGGGAACTGGGACGAAGGGCGGCAAGAAGGGCGGCAAGGCCCGGATGCAGGGGCTCTCACTGGCCGGGCGCAAGGGAGCCGCACGCCGCCGGGGCTACTGATGCGGGAGGGTCGCGGGGCGGAGCCGCCCTATCTGGGATGGCTGGGCTGTCTCCTCGTGATCCTCGTGGGGACTGTGCTCACCGCGTTCTGGAGACGTCCATGAGCGAGGCGTGGGGTCCGCACGCGCATCCCGAACGGTGCGACGACGAGTTCCAGACGGATCGACGGCGCCGCAAGGACGTGGCGGAGTCGCTCGGCACGGCGCTGGGCATTGTCGTGCTGGTTTGCATAGGCGTGGCGCTTGTGCTGTGGTGGAAAGGGGTGTTCTGAGGTGGCCCACGAGCTTTCGATGACTGTGGAAGCACCGGACGGAACCGGGCATATTAACGTGCCCTTAGTCTTTCCTGGACAGCTTCCCGATCTTGACCCGTCCACGCCGCAGAGCGTGACCGACGCCCACAAGCGGCGCGCGATCGAGCGGGCCTACGCCCTAGAGCGGCTCGGGGTGCGATTCCGCCGGTTCGCCTCCGTCGTGGACGCCGTCGAGGCCGCGCGCCGGGCTTCAGAGGCCGCCGAGCGGACGGAACCCACCGTGCCCGGCGGGCAACTCGGCTCGGCAGATGCGGCCGTAGAGCCACGCCGAGGCGCCCTGGCCGACATCGGCGAGACCACCGCGCTGACCGGCATCCCGCCCATCCAACAGCCTGGCAACCTCTCCCTCGCCGAATCGCGACGCGCTCCGGCACCGGGTTATAGCCTAGAGGACATGAGTCTAGATCTCCAGCACCGGCAGGCGCGGGGCATCCCGTCGGTTCGTGAGGATCAAATCGCGGCCCCAGGCTGGGAGGCGCCAGGGTCGGCCTTCTCCCTGCGGCGCTTCCACCCGCTCCTCCGCACGCCCATCCGGGGGGCCCTGCCCTGGCAGGCCCCCCCAGGCGGGGCCACGGGGCTCTGAGGATGGCCCTCACCAGCCTAGCTGGCACGAGCGTGGCCCAACTGCTGAGCCCCCTCGCCATGCTCCAATCCCGCTTCGGCGCCGTCCCGGCGGCTCCTGCGCCAGCCCCTGGAGGGGGAGGCGGCCTCGTGAGCCTGCGGGATTACTTGGGGTCGGAGTCGAGACTCAGTGCTGCGGGACCGGGCACGGCCAGCGTCCGCCGGGTGCTTCGCGAACCCCTTCCGGTGGACCAGGGCCAGTCAACCGCTCAGTCGTTGGCCCCCTTCCGATCCGGAGCGGGGTTTGGGAGCCTCGGGACGAGCCTCGTCAGCCAGCCCGGCAGCGCCCTGAGTCAGTTCAGCGGGGCGCTGGGCCTCCTGAGTACAGGGCTGGGTGCCGCGAACTTGGCCCTTACCAAGCAACCAACCCCGGTCAAGGCCTTGGGGGCAGCGGGGACGCTCGCGGGGGGTACGGCGGCGCTCGGGCGCACCTTCCCGGGTCTCTTGCCCGCTGGCTTCGGCCCGCTCGCCCAGGGCGTCGGAGGGGCCGCCGGACTCGGGCTGGGCATTTACGGGGCGCTGAATGCGCCCACCGATGTTGGAAAGGCGGCAGGGGCGACGAGCGCACTGGGTGGAGCCTTGACGCTGGCCTCCATGATCCCCGGGCTTCAATTCCTCCTGCCCTTCGGGATTGCGGCGGGCGCTGGCGGCGGGGTACTCGGCCTGTTTGGGGGCGGCGACGAGCAGGCGAAAAACCAAGCCCACGAGGCCCGGGTGCTGCAGCGGGATCTGGCGGTGGCGGGACCCCAAGCCAGCGCCGGCCAGCACGCCGTGTCCGAGCTGGCCTCGGTGGCGACCTTGCCCGTGGCGGAACGGGGAAAGCGCCTTCAGGAATTGGAGCACAGTATTCGAACCGGGCTCGGGGCGGGTCCTGTCTTCTCCCGGGCGGGCGGTCCAGATCGTGGCACGCAAGACCTCGACCTGCAGATCGGGCAGTTTCTCGCCTCGGACATGCTCGCCAACATGGGGTTAAAGACGCTCACTGGCGCAGCCCCACGATTCCCTGGAGAGGCCCTCCAGCACCTTACGGCGTATGCGTATGGCCCGAAGGATAAACCCCTTCCCTATGACCCAACCGATATTCCTGGAATGACGGAGGAATCGGGTCAGGTGGTGGGACCGGGATGGTCGGATCCCCCCTTCGCGCCCGGCCAGTTCGAGAAGGGGATTCGAGAGTTCTACTCCGCTAGGTATCCTGATTTTGCCAATTCACCCCTCGTTCAACGGCTTGAGGTGATTCGCCAGCAAGCATCAACCTCGGCCCAGCCGAGCGGGATCAGTCTCCGACAGTTCCTCGCGGCCCTGACGCCCCCCACGCCGCAGAGTCTCACGCCAGCGATGGCCTAACAAGAAGGAGAGACGCCGATGGCCAAGCGAAGACGGAAGTCAAGCGGGATGGCGATGCCCACCGAGTGGAAGCCGCCGAGCCCACAAGAGCGCCTGAAAACGGCGGCTGATGATTTCTCGCGCGTGGCCTCGGAGGTGGCCTTGGCCCCGCAGCTCGAGCGCGTGAAGGGGTCGATCCGGGCTTCGGCCATGAAAGCGGCCCACGCCAAGAAAGGCCGGAAGGGCTAGCTCCCCATGGCCGACGATCCTATCCGAGACGCCGCCGAGGTTCCTGGGCGCGAGCCGCCTATCGGAGACATGCTCGCCGAGCGGGCGCGCCTCTGGTATCTCGAAGCCTGGAACTCGGCCTTCTGGCGCAAGTTCCGAGATGAGTCCAAAGAGGACACCGGGTTCTATGTGGGCGGAAAAGCGCAGTGGAGTCAGGACTACTCCACGGAGGACTTCGAGAAGCTCAAGGCGTCCAAGCGCGCGGTGCTCTCGATCAACCATTGCCTACCCCAGATCGAGGCCCTCGTCGGGTATGAGCGCCGGAACCGCTTCGACATCAAGGCCGCGCCGCAGGGCGGTGAGGACGCAGAAGACACCGAGCTCCTGTCCTGGCTGCTGAAGTTCGTCCAGGACCAGTCCGAAGTCCCGGAGTACCGCTCCGAGTGCTTCGAGAATGGGGCGATCACGGGGCTGTCGTGCCTCGCCTGCGAGATCGACTGGTCGGAGAACGCCTACCAGGGGGAGATCGTGGTCAGCGTGCTTCGGCCCGGGGAGGAGGTCGTCTGGGATCCCCATAGCCGCCGCTACGACCTCCGGGATGCCCGGTATGTCCTCCGGTACCGCTGGGTGTTTTCCCAGGATCTCTACGCCGAGTTCCCCGAGCACGCCAAAGAGATCGAGCAGGCGCTGTCCAGCCTGGGCAGCGCGATGCTCTCCACGGGCGAGCACAAGACGACGGAGGGGCCGGTCGGGAACCGCTACGGGGACGTGCGGGGGCATCCCGTCGAGGATCTCGGGGCCGAAGCCCTCTTCTACGACCCCGATGAGAGCCGCATCCTGGTCCTCGAGGCCTGGTATCGGGACTATGAGTGGCGCTGGATGGTCGTGGATAAGGAAGGCGGGAAGCCAGAAACCAAGGATGCGGCCGACGAACCCCTGACCCGTGAAGCGGCCATGCGGCTGGCCGAAGGCGATCCTGACCGGCTCAAGGCTATCCGGCGGCGGCAACGGAAGATCCGGATGGCGACCATTCTGCCCGCCACCTACCAGACCATCGAGGACGGGCCGAGCCCCTATGACAACGACGATGAGGACTTTCCCTTCGTACCCTACTGGGCCTTCCGGCAGGGCGATGAGGTCTGGGGGCTGATCCGGAATTTGAAGGATCCCCAGCGCATAGAGAACAAGCGCTGGAGCCAGCTGGTCGACATTCTCGCGAAATACGCGAACCTCCGGATCATGTACCAGGAGGGGAGCGTCACCGACCCGAAGATCCTGGAGGAACCCTTCTCGACCGCCCCGATTCCGTACCGGGCAGAACCCGGCGAGGAGGTTCGCCCGCCGGGATACTTGGTGCCGCCCTTGTCCGAGCTGGTTGTGGCGCTCCGGAATCTCGCGGTGGAGATGGGCGCGAAGATGCGCGAGATCGGCCTGAACGCCGAACTGATGGGGTTGAAGGAGGACGCCAGTTCGGGGGTGGCCATCGCCCGCCGGCAGCAGCAGGGCGAGCTGATCGCGACCCGGTTCTTCGACAACCACAAGCGCACGGGCAAGCTGTTCGGCCAGCGCTTGGCCCGCCGGGTCGCGCAGCGGTTCACCACAGAAGACGTGCTCCGCTTGACAAATCCCGATACCGGGGAGGCTTTTGATGTCACGGTGAACCCGGTGCTCGCCCGGAAGTTATCCAAGGACGAGTGGAAGACCTTCCGGGCCAAGCAGCAGGAGGCGGGCCGACCACGAGTGCTTCGGGATCCCTCGGCCATGAAGTACGATGTCATCATCGCCGAGACGCCCGCGACGCCCTCGGCCCGGGCCACGAAGGCCATGGCCCTCATCGAGATCGCGGAGAAGTTCGAGGCGCTGTTTCCTATCTTGATCGAAGATATTTTGGAATTGTTAGAATTGCCTAACCGAGCCAGAGTGTTGGCTAAATTCAAGCAATCACAGCAAATTTCGCCAGAAACCGGGACACCGACTGGCGCAAATGGCGGGCCGAACAATGCCATCGCGGCCGCTCTGGGGCGGCCGTTACCGGCCCCCCCTGGAGGAGTCTAGAAGTGAACTTGGCGGACATTCGTTGGATCGCGGGATTCCTTGAAGGCGAAGGGAGTTTCCGTTTTCAGAAAAATAAGGATGGGGGCGGAACCGTCAAGGTCGAGGCATCACAATGCCAACACTGGCCGCTCGCACGACTGCAATCTCTGCTCAGCGGCCACATCTACGCACGTCCCCCTAGAGGACGGCGCAACGCCTTTTTTATATGGTACTTGGCGGGGGCCAACGCAGCGGGCTTGATGATGACCCTCTATTCGGAACTCTCGCCTCGACGAAGAGAGCAAATCCGAACTGCGCTGTCGCTGTGGCGTGGCGTGAAACCCGGCCCCAAGTTTCGTGCTCATTGCAAACAAGGACATCCTTACGGCCCCGACAATACTTACAAGTATAGGGGGGCACGGCAGTGCAGGAGTTGTCAGCGCCGACGGTCGAATGAATGGAAGGCGCGGTCAGGATACAAGAGCACGGAATCTGTGCGTAGATGGTATGCGCGTCAGCGTCTTCGGCGCTTAGGAGCATCCGCAGTCTCGGCAGCAGAAATAACCACACACCCAGAGGAGGAACGGACATGATCCAGAAGGGCGACAAGATTCTGTTCGAGGCAACCGTGGTAGAGACGCGCGACGCGGGCAACATCGTCCTCCAAGTCGGCGACCGGCACTTCACTGCGTCCGCTGATGCTATCGAGCGGGCGCGGTACATGGCCCAGCCCTCAACCCCATCGGCAAAGGGGAAAGGCAAGGGGGGGAAGAGGCGGTGAGCGGCAAGATCACGAGGCCCCCCGTCGATGTCAGTCGAGCGTTAGCGGCGCTCGAGCCCCTAGCGCGCCTTGTAGAAGGTGCCAAGGGCGTGTTCGAGGCACTCCGGGACGCGCGGGCCGAGCGGGGCCGCCTCAGTGCGGCCATCAACCAGTCGGTGGCCGAGGCTGACAAGGCGCGCAAGGAGGAGGCTACGGCCCGGTCGCGGGCCGACCGTGAGATCGGAGCGATCGGTGAGCGCGTGGCGGCGGTCGAGACCAAGGCGCGCCACCAGCTTGACGGATTCCAGCGGGAACTCCGCCAAGCCGAGCAGAGTGCCGTGGCTGCCAAGCAGCGGGCCAGGGCGCTCGACGACCAGGCCGACCGCGAGGCCCGCGACCGCAAAGCGGCGCTCGCCAAGGAGTTGGCCGAAGAGGAAAAGGCCGGTCGTGGCAAGCTGGTGGGCCTCGCCGCTCGGGTCAAGGACCTCGACCAGCAGATCGCCGATGCCGAGGCGAAACTCACTATCCTTCGGCAGGCACAGGAGCAGATTCGCCGGGACGCAGCTGCCGTCGCCTCGGGCTGAGCTGGCATGGCCGAGCCGCGGACGCAAGGGACGCAGGGCGGCCCCGCTGCTGGCACCGTGTTGGCCACCACCCGTAATCTGCCCGGCGGGGCGGTGCGGGTTTCGTGGATCGGCTGGGGGCAAGCACCCTTCGAGGCCCTCCTTGAGCATGTGCGGGGAGCGGTAGTTCAGTGGGGGCAAATCATCCCCATCACGACCTCGCTGGTCGTGGCCACGCTACCGGATCTGCTTTCGCTTCAGCCGGGGGATGTCATCCGCATCCGCAACCGGAGCGACGTCCTGGGCGAGGTGCAGGTGACGCTCTTCGTCAGCCCATGAGGAGAGGCTAATGCTGACTGGGGCCGTAAGAGTGCGAGTTCTCGTCGCCCTATTGGTGGGTGCGCTGGCGGGACTCATCCTCGCCGCACCGTGGGTGCGGCCCTCGAGCGCCCAGCCGCCCTTCCAGTATTTCCGGCTCCTAGACGGCACCCACAACCAAGCTGCCCGGGTAGATCACACCGGGGCTCTCAGTGTTTCCATCGGCGGTGGGAGCCTAGCGATTTCCCACATTACCTCCGTGACTCACGTCTCCGGACAGGTGCAGATCAGAGGACAGTCCGGCAACATCGCCGTCGTCAACGCCGCCGGGGCGCTCAGCACGACGGCGACGGTCACCGTTGATACGATCTCCCACATTACTTCCGTGACCCACGTCGTCCTCACCAGCGGGGGCGGCACGCGCGCGACCTTCACTGGGACCTCGCTGGACGTGAACTGCACTGGCTGCGCGGCGGCGTCCGTCGTGGCTGTTAGCCATATTTCGGCGGCCGTCCACATCGGGGGCACCATTCAAGGTGCCCAGTTCCATATCCAAGGGCTCGGGACCCCGGGACAGTCCCATGGGGGGGTGCTCTCCGTTCAGGGCGTTGGCGGCGGCAATGCCCTCGCCGTGTCCCAGTCCGGCACCTGGACCGTGCAGCCGGGGAATACGCCAAACACGACGGCGTGGATCGTCAACGCCAACCAGGGATCAGCGGGGAATTTCCTTTGGCCGGTGGTGGCGCACCAGGGCGGGACATCTTGGACGGCGAGCCAGGGGCCTGCGGGGAACGCGCTCTGGCCCGTAGCGGCCCATATCCAGACCGGGGCCGTGCAGCAGGGTGCAGCGGGGGCCCAGGTGTGGCCGGTGGCCGCGCACCAGGGCGGCAGTTGGACTATCGCGCATATTTCCTCCGTGACCCATGTGGCCACGAACCAGCTCGCCCCGCTGCATGTCACGGCCAACACCGGATCTGGCAATCTGACCTGCCACACCATCGTCTCTCTACACCAGACGGCGACCGCTGCGGTCATCGGTCATAGTCAGGCCGGGCAACGGCTGTTTATCTGCTCCGTTGTCCTCGTGGCCAGCACCGCCCAGAATATGGCGTTAATTACTGGCGACGGGACAGGCGGGGCCTGCGAGGGTAACCCCGAGGGGGTCGTCGGCGGACGGCACGCCTCCATCGCGTTGGCGGCCAACGGGGGCTTCTCGTCCGTCTCGCCGTTCCCGTGGGTGGCGACCCGGACAGCCGGGCAGCAGCTCTGCCTGCTCAAGAGTAGTAGTTCGGGGACGATCTCCGGCGTCATCAGCTACCGGGCAGGGCCATGAGACTAGAAATTACCATCATCTTAGCCGGTGTCGCCTTGGTCATTTGGACTTGGGCCGCATGGCGATTGACAGGAGGACTCTGATGCGCCTACGAGCAGCGCAGGCTGTGAACGCGCAAGCGGACGCGACCACCAGTACCGGCGTTAGATACCTTCTTTCTTTGTCGGGAGGGGGCCTCCGCAGGTCTTGGGCGCTGCTCGTAGGGGTGCTCTTGCTGGCGAGCCCCGCATGGGCGGCGAACGTCAACCTGAACACCGCGACGTTCTCGTGGACCGCCCCCGTGGTGGACGCCACGCACGGTGCCCCGGCCAGTTACACCATGAAGTGTGGGCCGACCACGGGCACCTATCCGACGACCTTCTCGGTGTCCGCGTTCCCGCTCCCTCCGCCCACCAGCACCCTCGTCAAGAACGTGGTCGGCGCCGGGACGTGGTTCTGCGTCGTCACGGCGGTCAACGCGGGAGGGGAGAGTCCTCCAAGTAACGAGATCACGTTTCAAGGCGCGTATCCGCCCTCGCCACCCTCGACGCTGACGGTGCAGTAGGAGATATAGCATGGCTATCTATCCTGACCGACAGGCGAACAAACTCTATTCCGCCTACGTCGCCGTGAAGGGGGCCTGACGTGGCGACCCACACGATCCCGATCATCTCCCAGAACATGCTTCCACAGTCAGGCGCCTTCTTCGATCGGATCGGCAACCAGATCACCGCCGCCAACGAAATCGGTAACCAGCTCGCCCTCGTGCTGAACGATCCGGGCACCGACGAGGGTTTTTACGACTCGTTCCGAGTTCCAGATAACTACGTCGGCACGCCGAAGATCCTGATGGTGGGCGTCCTCGATGGCGCAATGACCACCGTGACGTTGGGTATTGGCATCAAGGGTCTTCCCCTTGTGGACAATGAAGTGGCAGATGCGGCCTATAGCACGGAAGACATCGGCAACATCACCGCCGACCATGCGGACGAGGATTTGGTGACGGTCTCCATCACGCTCAGCAATCTCGTCCCAGTGGCCGGGGATGAGTTGTTCTACTACTTTTTCATCGACAGCAACGTGACGACTTTCACGGGCAACGTGCTGGTCACGGGCGTGTATTTCCAATATGCCGATGCGTGATCGTTGATGGCGGCGGTCTTCGGCGCGAACACGATAGACAAGATCGCAACGACCGACGCCGCCTCGATTCGGCTGACTGAAGCGAGTCTCTTTACGTGGCTGGGCTGGGTCTACATTACCACGTTTACCTCGGGCCGGCGCACGATGGCGAAGAACGCGCAGGACGGGAACGGTGGTCCCAACATGATCTTGACTGGAACGACGGAATTTCAAGGGAACTTCGCGGCGTCGGTCGTCAATGCGACCGCGACTAGTACCGGAGTCTCTCTTGCGCTCAATACCTGGTACTGCCTAGGTATGACCTTCGATCCGAACGCCGCCCAACAAATCCATCTCTTTGTCGGCTCGTTGACGGCTCTCATGGCCGAGGTTGCCTATGCGGCTGGAAGCACTAATATTGTTGGCACCAGCGCAAGCCTCGCCGACTTGACTATCGGGAACTGGTCCGGTACGGGGCTTGCCTTTCAGGGCCGCATCGCGCACGCCGCTCAGTTCAATCGGGTGCTCACGCTGGCCGAACAACAGCAATGGCAGTTTCGCCCGGCTCGACCTCTCACCAGCGGGTGCGTCTTTCTCGCAATTCCGGGGCTCGTCGGCACCGGGACACAACCGGACTACTCCGGCAATGGTAATACGGGTGCCGTGACCGGCGCGACGGTCGGCGATCACGTCCCGCTCGGGCCGATGTTCGGTTGGCGGTCGCAATGGCGGGGGGCGTTTAGGGCGGCGGCGGATTTGGCGGGGGCGCCCGAGCGGACGAAGCTGGGCGTGGGGACGAAGCTCTACCAGCCCGACCTGAAGGAGCTGATGAGCCTGGGCCTTCTCGGAGTCGCGCTGAAGAATCCTCGGTTGACGAGGCGGCAACTGTTGGGTCTTCCCGAGCGGACCAAGCTGGGGGAGGGCCAATGACCCCTGACCGCTGGACGGAGGCCGACACGCGGACGCTCTGGCGGTGTGCCGCCCTGGACGTGCTGATCTCTTGGTTCGTGGGGCAGTAGTGGACGCCCTCGGGCTGGCCTACGCCATCCGGGAGCTTCGCGCCTGGTCCAAGGCGGGCAAGACCGGCGCAATCCGGGTGAAGTTCGTCGGGGGCCGGATCAACGGCGTCCGCCGCTCGGACGCCCTCGGCCGCCGGGAGATGGAGGTGTCCTTGCGAGAGGAGGGGTTTCCCTGCGGGCGCTGTGGGGAGCTGCTCGTGGGCCTGCCCGACGGGCAACTCGCCTGCCGTCCCTGCCAGCGCCAGTGGACCCCAGAAGAGGTCGCCGAGGGTCTCGAGGACGGCACCGCCCCGGCTGGCCGCCCCCTTCGCTTGGCCCCCGCCCGAGCCTGAGCGTCAAAAAAGAGTTGTCGGTTCGTCTGCCTCCGTGGTATTTGCGTAGATAGCAACTGGGCAGCCCGCCAATCGGACCCCAGATCGCTCGTGGGATGTTTCCGCGCAGCGACCTGGGGTTTTCGTTTGGGGGCTGGTCGCGCCGACGGCGCCCCGTCGGGGAGTCACACCGCCCTCCTGAGTGCGGTGCCACGGGAGCTGGGCAGGTTCACCCGAAAGCCAGCGAGCGAGGACACCGAATGGCCGCAAAGACGGAAGTCGAAACCAAGGACGCCCCAGGTGCCCCCCAGGACGGGGAGGCGCTCACCATCGAGATCCCCCAAGACTTCGAGTTCCCAGAAGGCCCCGCCGCCGAAGCCAGCGCCGAGCCCGCCAAGGAAGCCGCCCAGCCAGCCCCGAAACCCGAGGCCAAGGAAGCGCCCAAGGCCGAGGGCAAGGTCGTGCCCATCGGGGCGCTGCATGAGGAGCGCCAGCGCCGGAAGGGCGCGGAGAAAGAGAGCGCCTACTGGCGGCGCGTGGCCGCCGACCGGGACAAGCTCCGCAGCCCTCAGCCCGAGGGCAAGCGCGAGCCTGAGCGGAAGGCCCCCGTGCCACGCCCCGACCCCAAGCGCCACCTCCGGGAAGCCTTCGGTCGGCTGGCTCCAGATGTGGACAAGGTCCTCCCCGAGTTCCGCCCCATCCAGGAGCGGCTCGTGGAGGCGGTGGCGGAGGTGCTGGATGACACCGGGCGGTGGACGGAGGCGCGGCACGCCGAGATCGAGGCCGCGCACGGTAGCCTCATCAAAACCGTGGACGCCGTGAACGGCTGGATCGAGGATCAGCGGACGCTCAACCGGACGAAGATCAAGCGGCAGGAAGGCGAGATCCGTAGGAAGCACAAGGACTGGGAGGAGCTCTGCAAGAAGGCCGGGATCTTTGAGGCCGTGGCGCAGGACGCCCAGGGGCGATATGCAGACCCCCTGATCGCGCTCCAGCTCTACTCCTCGGACAACGTCCCGGAGGAGGCCTACCGCCTCGCCAAGTCCAAGCTCGCCTACGACGCCGAGGAACTGGGGGAAGAGGTGGAGGAGCAAGTCGAGACCCCGACGCTTTCGGTTCCGGCCGACAAGGCTGAGCCGAAGGACAAGGGGAAGGCTGAGACTGATGCCCCCGCGCCGAAGGGCGGGGAGGGTGAGGCCGAGGCCGAGCGCCGGGGGCGCGCCGAGGTGGCGACCGCTGTGGCGGCCAATGCTGACAAACCGCGCGGCATCCGCGGACTTCGCTCCGCCGGGCCGGGCCGGGGGGAACTCCGGCTGAACGAGGACACGCGGCGGTACATGGATCACCTGATGGAGGTGGACTACGACCGCTACGAGCGCCTCGTCAAGGCCAACGGTGGCAAGGAGGGGCGGCTCTACCGCTGGCACCACGGGGGCTACTAGGCCCCCCAGGGGAGGATCCGAGCCATGAGGGGAACGCTGAGAAGCTGGGCGTGGCCGCATCGCCACGCGATCTACCGTCTGCTGGGGCCGCTGGCGCTGGCCGACCTGTTCGTGCGATGGCTGGCCGCCGGACTCTCCATCGCCGGCGGCACGGACACGGAATTCGGCACGGGGGCCGCTGAGGCGGTCAAGCGCTGGGCCACGGAAGTGTGGCACGAGGCCCCGTCGGAGATGATGTGGGGGAAATTCATCGGTCGCGAGAAGAACTCGGTCATCCAGGAGAAGACGGATCTCGAGGGCAAGCCGGGCGATGAGATGACCTTCAGCCTGACCCGGAAGCTCACCGGGGACGGCATCCAGGATGACGAGGACATGGAGGGGCAGGAGGAGCAAGCAGCCGTCTACTCCGACACCGTCATCCTGCACCAGCTCCGCAACGCCGTGCGCCTCAAGGGGCGCATGACGGAGCGCCGGCTGGCGTTCAACCTCCGCCAGGAGTCGAAGGATCACCTGCGCGGGTGGCTGGCCGAAGCCCTCGACGACGACATCTATGCCAAGCTGACGCTCTCCCCGGCGGCCAGCCGCACCATCTACCCCGCCGGGGTGACGGCCGTCAACGGCCTTACGGCGGCCAACGTCATCACCACGACGCTGATTGACCAAGCCGTGGCCAAGGCCAAGAAGGCCGAACCCAAGGTGCATCCGGTGCGCATCGGGGGCCGCGACTGGTACGTGCTGGTGGTCCACACGGACGTGGCCTACGACATCGAGCAGAACGGGACCTGGCACGCCGCCCAACGGGACGCCAACATCCGCGGCGACGAGAACCCGATCTTCACCGGGCGCCTCGGCTTCTGGCGGGGCACGGTGGTCCACGAGCACGAGAAGGTCCCCGCCGCGACCAACGGCGGCGCGGCCGGGGACGTGCCCTGGGCCTCATCGCTCTTCCTCGGGCGCCAGGCGGGCCTCCTCGCCTATGGGATGCGCCCCGAGGCGTGGGAGAAGGAGTTCGACTACGGGGCCCGGATCGGCTTCTGCATCGGGGCCATCTGGGGGATGCGCAAGGCCGTGTTCAACCAGGTCGACCACGGCACCTTCGAGATGAGAACCGCACGGACCAATAACTAGGCCCCAGGGCCAGATGAGGAGGATCACGCACATGCGACGAATCAGACAGATCGTGGCCCTGGCCCTCGCGGTGGCGCTGCTGTTCCCCGCCGGGGCGTGGGCCCAGACGCGCTTCTGGTGGCAGATCGTAGACGAGGGCGGCCAGCCCTACACGGGCCAGGACGTCCAGTGCTCGGTCTTCCGCCCCAACGAGCACGCGGCGCTCGTGCTTCACACCAATCGCGCCCTGAATACGGCGGCGGGCAACCCGCTGTGGGGCGACGCCGCGAGCACCTTCCATTTCTGGACCTCGTCCTCCGACCCCATCGACGTGACATGCTTCTACGCCTACGGGGGCGGGGGCTACTCCGGTCGCATCAACCAGTTCCAGCATAAGTTCGTGCTGCCGCGGCAAGGCACGCAGATCGTCCGCTTCGCCGTCAACAGCGTGAGCGCGACCTACCAGACGGACTCGGGGATCGTGCTCCCGGGCGGCGCGCTGATCCGGGATGTGGTTATCCAGAACCTCAGCCCTCGGGGCCTGGGGACCTATCACCTCTCGGTGGGGTTCCTCGGCAACCACGCCGTGGCGACGGCCAACTCGTTGGTCAACACCCAAGCCCTGAGCTCGCCCGACGAGTGGCTCCGGCCGCATTTCACCACGGTGCCGGGTACCGTCTGCCCAGGCAACATCTGCGCCAACCACCGCGGCACGGCGCTGGCCCTGCACTATAGCAGCGGTTTCTTCGGCGAGCGCGCCTACTCGGTTCACGTGTCGACGGGGCTGCAGGTTTCGTATTCGGCCCAGCCGGGGACGGGCGCCGCCGTTCGGGCCCATGTGTATATTCTGTTTGATCGGCTGCACTCGTCGGCCAACAAGCTGCCGTTCGCTATCGGGCGGTAGGAAGAAGAGCGGGCGGGCGGGTCAGCTGACGGCTGATCCGCTCGCTCCCATTACTTGAGGTGCAAATCGTGCCATCGTTCTCGCTCGACCTCAGCGGGCTCCGCAAGGCCATCGGCCTGAACGGCCGGCGGGTTGCCGTGCCTGCTCCCGACGCCCCGCCCTTCGGCGAATGGCCGGAGGCCACGCGCTGGGCCCCGTGGGCCTGGCTGTTCCTAGGCGTGGCGGTCGCGGCCCCCTTCCCGATGTTCGGGTTTTTTCTCCCTGAGCGCGCCGTGCCGATCATGTGGCTGCTCCTGGGCGGCGCGGCAGTGCTCATGGCCCACGTCGCCCGGGCCTCGTGGCCCCTCGCGGCGCTCCTTGCGTGGGCCATCGTCCGGGCGGCGATGATGGCCTTCCCGCAACGGGCGCTCCAAGTCCTTCTCCTCTTCGCCCTGGCGGGACTCCTCTACGCTGCGGCGCGCGAACTTTCACCCCCGGCGCGCCGGGCCGTCTCGTGGGCATTCGTGGTCGGACTCGGCTGGGAGTTCCTCGTCGGCCTCTTCAATTTATTCGGTACTTACCCCGGCATGGCGTGGATCGACCCGGCCTATTTCGGTCGGCCCATGGGGTTCCTCACCCACGTCAACTACTATGGCTCGTTCCTCGCCCTGGGGTTGCCGCTGGTATGGGCCCTGATCGGACTGCCCGCCGCCCTGGCCGTGTACGCGATGATCCTGGCCACGGTCTCTGGCGGGCCCGTGATCGCCGCCTCGGCGGGCGTTCTGTTCCTCGTGTGGCCGGAATTCGGGCGTCGGACGCGGTTCGGCGTGGCAGCGGCCCTCGGGGGCGCGGTCGCCACGGTGATGACGCTGCACGAGTGGCGCCTCAGCGGCCGGTGGCAGGTCTGGACGGCGAACCTGCCGGAGTTCCTCCGTTATCCGCTGATCGGGCAGGGCCTGGGGTCGTGGCGGATCTGGGCGGATCACCACAACGAGAAGGCCACCCTCGCTAAGTGGGCTCAGGCGGGCCTGTCGGCGGCCCAGTGCAACGCCCCGCCCCCGATCCCAGAGGCCTGCCGTCCGGTCGTCTTCGCCACGCTCCAGGCCCACAACGAGCCGTACCAGCTCGCCTTCGAGCTCGGACTGATCGGCGTGGCGCTCGCCGCCCTCTGGGCCTGGCAGGCCTTCCACGCCTCCGCGCGGCTCTTGCGAGTCACGCCGGGGGTTGGGGCGGCCCAGTGGTGGGCGCCGGGCCGTCTGCCACTTGAGCGGGCGTGGATCGGAATGCTCGTGGTGGCCGGCGTGAACATGCTCGGCAGCCCCGTGTTCCACCTCCCCGGGCAAGCCGCGCTCGCCCTGTTCGCCTTGGGCGCCGTCCAGGCGGCCGTGAGCGAGGCGAGGGGATCCTCCGCACCCGTGGGCTACGCCCCAGAGATCGGGGTCACCAAGAAACGCGCGTCGCGCCGGCCCGCGCCGGCAGAAAGGACCTGACCATGGCAGGCAAAGCCTCCGCTGCAGCGCTGCTTGAGGAGGAGGTCGAGCGAGAGCTGACCTCCGAGAAGCTTCTGACGCTGGAAGGGCCACCCATCGGCGAGGAGCGGCCCGTCGTCAAGGCTCAGGTGGTGTATCTCGGCAACATGCGCAACAAGTCGCTCTCCCTGCGGGGCCGGGTGATGGTCGAGCGGATCGAGTTGCCCACGGGCGGCCACGCGGAGAGCCGCGCGGCCACGCGCGTGGGACGCACCCCCTATGTGTTCGCCACGCACGACACGCTTGGGCGCCTCATCAGGAAGCGGATCATGCCAGCCACGGCAGATCCCAGGATCGCCGGTCGCCCTTGGGACTGGTGTGAGCACCCGGATCACCTGCTCCATTTCGACGAGTTCCGCCGGGACGGCAACCGGGAGTTCCTGGTGAAGTTCTCCACCGAGGCGGACAAGCGCATCATGGACGAGTACGCCGCCAGGATGCGCCGGACGCGCACTCGCGCCCGTCGGGAGATGGAAGACACCATCGACGGCCGCCCGGGCATCCGCTAGGCCCCGGCGCGGCGAGGAGGACACGATGCCGCTGAACAAGGGCTATCCGCAGGACGGGCGCCCCGAGGGGGCCCCCGAGGATGGGGGCGTCAAGGTGACGTTCAAGACGCTCGGGCGCGCAGGTACGAGCTCCGGCAAGTCCGCCAACCCCGAGGACGACGAGGCCCTCCGGGAGGAGGCAGGCGGACTCACCCAGGGGCCGAAGTTCTCCAGCCTCACGAAGTCTGGCCCCGCGCCGATCCCGAAGGTCGACAAGCCCCCCTCGGGTTCCAAGTAGGGCCCGCCGTGCGTAGGCGGGCGCTGCTGCTGGCGGCGGCGGCGGTGCTCGTGGCCGTCGCGGCCGCACGGGCCGACGTGCGGTGGGTGCGGAGCGGCATGGTCGAGTGCTCGGCCACGCTGGCGCACGTCGCCGTCGCCGATCCAGGCCGGGAGAACCTGACCCTCCTCAACGCCGGGACGCTCCACGCCAACATCGGGCGGGCGCCCCACAGCCAGGCGAACTTCCAGGGCCTCACCCTCCACGTCGGCAGCTCGATCGAATTCCGCGGCTTCCAGGCCGGGTTGGACTGCCAGACGACCGGCGGGAGTACCTATATCGAGGTGCTGGAAGAAATGGGGAGATAGCGGCATGACACCGCGTCGGTGGCTCGCCGTCCTCTTGGTTCTTTTGGGGCTGGGCCTACTCGGGGGGCGGATCCAGCCCTTGTGGCAGTCCCCGCCCGGCCCCGTCACCTTCCAGGGGCCGCTGTCCTGGCTCCGAGACAACACGGACGACCTCGGCACGTCCGCGACGACCGGCCGGCCCCGGGATCTCTTCGTCGCCCGGGACGCCCATGTGACGGGCTTTCTGCATGTGCAGGGTGCCTGGGCCTATGGCGCCCACATGGTCGTCGTCCGCTCCAACGGCGTGGGCGGGGTGGCCAACGCGGAGACCCTGAGCGGGCTACGATCCCTCTACCTCGTTGAGTGCTTGGACAACGACGGCTGCACCTTGACGCTGGGCGAAACCGGCGTTGCCGTCGGCACGCTCGTGCGCATCGTGAACGTGTCGACGAGCGGCAGCGCCAACCACAACCTGACACTGTCCGACGCCGCCCCCCTGCACTTGGCGGGGGCCATGACCCTGACGGCGGACGACGTCCTCACGCTGCTTTATGTGCGCAACCGGAGCGGCGACGGCAACTGGGTCGAGCTGGGCAGATCGACAAACTGATGCGTGTGAGGATCGGGTTGGCGACCGTACTCGGTATCCTCTCGACGCTCAGCATGGCGTTCGCCGGGGACAAGCCGGTCTTCGACCCGACGATCAACCTGGGCGTCATTATCCACCTGGCGACGCTGGTCGCGAGCATCCTCGTGGCGTTCTTCGTCGCCGGGCGCTTCGTGGAGCGGCAGAAGCTGGAATTCCTGGAGAAGATCCAGCTGCTCCATGACGACATGACCAAGAAGATCGGGGTGTTGAGCGAGCGGGTAGTGCTGGTCGAAACCCGAGTCGGGGACTTGTGGGAGTCATGGAAAAACGGCCGATGAAACGGAGCCTGGACATCGCGTGGGCAGCAGGGATTATTGAGGGCGAAGGAACGATGGGCCTTTACCGTTCGTCGAGAACGTCCCATCGGCATCCCACGGTGGCTCTCAGCATGACAGATCGGGATATTGTCGTCCGTGTTCACCACATTTGCGGTTTTGGCGGCAGCATCATGGACAATCCCGAGAGATCTCGATTTGGCCGGAAACGCCAATACAAAATCAACGCTACTGGCGCACGAGCCATCGGCATCATTATGACCATCTATCAGTTTCTGGGCGAACGCAGACGGCAGCGCGCCGGGCAAATCTTAGCCTACTGGAGAGACACTAGAGGGTTAGGTCGCTACTTCTCATGGAAGAAACTGAAGGGGACGGCCCGATGAGCCTTGACTCCTACACCGATCTCTTGCGCTATGTGGAATCCCGGGGCGGGGAGGAGACCGACGGGACGAGCAAATACCGCGACGACACGACGGACGCGGGCATCGAAGCTTGGCGTGAGTTCACCACCCGCTGGCCCTGGCTGTCGCTGCGCAAATCGCCTCCGGGGGCCTTCATCACCGTGGCCCCGGTGACCACACTGACCCTGACCATTGCCGCAGCGGGCGAAGCGGTCGGTGCCACGCTCTCGGCGGTCTACGCGACCTCGCTCGTCGGCCGGAAGATCCGGCCCTCTGGCAAGGCCTGGGCGGCGCGCATCACGGCCCACGTGGCGGGCACCAACGCGCTCACGCTGGACGCCGCGCCGGAGACGGTCGCAGCGGCGACGGCCTCCACGATCTTCCAGGACGAGTACGATCTGGTCTCCGACCTTGGCGTCTTCGTCGACGGCATCTGGACCCAGGACGGTAGCTTCGTCGCCCTGAAGGGCGAGGAGTGGATGAAGGTCCGCTACTCCGACCCGCCGAGCGCGGGATGGCCCGCGAAGTATTTCTGCCGCCTCACGCGGCGGCGGATCCGGTTCTCGACCTACCCAAGCGCCGTGGAGCGGTGCGAGTACCCGTACAACTACGAGCCCGCCGATCCGACGGGAGCGGGCGCGTTGGCCATCGACGCGCACCTCCGGCCGGCCTTCGCGGAGAAATGGCTGGAGATGGTGTTCCAGTTCAAGTCCGATAAGCGCGAGGCGCAGGCCTTCCAGCGCGGGGAGGCCAAGATCCGGCGCGCCCAGGTCTACGAAGGTCGCCTACTGCGGGGCCTAGGCACGCTGTCCTCCGAACTGGAGGAGGCACCCTATGGGTAGACTCGGGCTGGTTCTCGGCGGGTTGCTGCTGGCGAGTTGCGCGACGGTCGTGCCCGCTGGCCAGTGCCTGCCGCTTGGCATCCCCGCCCGGGCGACGTGGCACCCGGTCATCGTGGTCACCATTCCTAAGTGCGGCGACTGCCAGCAGGTGTGGGCGCGGGCCGGCGACGCGGTGATTCATGCCGTCCTGATCCGCGGGCTCGTGGGCGTAGTGTCGGCGGACGTGGGCGGAGTGGCCGGGCCGACTTGGGAGGATCCCGGTGTGCTCGTGCCCGGGATCCCCAACGTCCGCCCCCAGCCGGAACCCCGCCAGTCCTGCCAGTGGCAACAGTTCGGAGAGGGGACGTGAGCGATGCGCCGTTCGCTCGTGCTGAGCCTCGTGCTCCTGCTTCTCTTGGCAGCGGGCGCGTGGGGGCAAGCGCGGAGCTTCGTCCACGTCTTCCAGCAGGCCCAAGGCAGCATGGCGCCCGGGGCGACTGCCCACGTCCTCGGCTACACGACCCTCGTCCTGCACATTGCCGCTGCGGGAACCCCGTCCTTCAACGTCCACTTCCAGGGCAGCCTGAACGGCACGAACTTCGTTCAGCACCACTGCCAAGCCCTGTCGCAGACCGTCAATGCCGCAGGGACGGGAACGACGGCCGTGTCGATGCACACCGCGCTGACGACCGGCATGTGGCGGTGCAACGTATCGGGTCTGGCGTTCTTCCGGACCCATATCTCGGCGTTCACGGGTTCCACGTCGGTCACGATCCTCGGCGCGGTGCTGTCGCTGCCGGGGGCGACCGGGTGGGAGTAGCCTGATGCGCCCCGCGTGGCGGTTTCCCAAGCGACGCCCCTGGACGGCCCCGGCACCCTTCGACGGCCTCCGGGTGCGGGAGGTCGTGGTGCGCTGCCCGCCAGGCAACCCGCCGGGCGGCGAGATGCTCCTCGAGCGCTTCGAAGGCGACAAGGTGGTGGATCGCCGCACGGTCGCGCTGGAACCCGGCGAGGCCCAGGTGCTGGTGGACGGCGGATTCGCAGCGGTACTCCTCGAACTGCTCGTGCGGCGGGGGGAGGTGCCGGAGGGCGCGGTGGAAGCCCCGGCCGCAGCGGCCCCGGCGGAACCCGAGTTGCCCATCCTGAGGCTCGGCTGATGGCCGAATGGGATGGTGTCCAGCAGGTGATGATCGTGGGGGGTCGCGCTGGAATGTGGGGACTTCGGAATCGAGAGTTAACGCCCTTCGGGAGCCTCATCACGCTGCGGAATGCCACCCTCGAGGACGTGACGTGGCGCACGGGGGCGGGAGCCACGCCTATCGGGAGCGCCATCGCGGGTACCCCCGTCATCAGCGCGGCGAAGGACTACTGGACCGATCCGGACACCCAGCGGACCCTCGTCTCCTGCGAGGACGGGACGCTCCGCAAGGGAGACCAGAACGCCGACAACTGGGTCACCTTGGCGTCGGGCCTGACCGTCAGCGGGTGGCGGCCGATGTGGGTGCTGGGCGGCGGCGAGCGACCCGGACGCGCCCAGAAGGCGTTCCACGCCGACCGGATCAATGCCGTGCGCGTTCTGGCGGCAGACGGGGCGACCGTGGCCGCGATCGCGCGCCCCCCGAACGAGTGGGTCTCCGGCAACCAGCCCGGCTGGCTCGCGACCGACGAGTGGGGGCATCTCTGGGCCGGGGGGACGCCGACGTTCCAGGGGGCATGGCGGTCGCTCCCCGAGGATCAGGAGGATTTCCTCACGCGCCCGTACACCCTCCCCGTAGGGTCTGGGATCCGGCGCACCACAGCCGCGCTCGCCTACAAGGGCGGGCTCCTCGTCTGGGGCGACCCGGCGGGCGTCTGGTGGTTCGACCTCCGGGAGGCGAACGACCAGCTCTGGCGCGTCCACCGGGTGGGGAACTGGGGCGTGCCTGGTCCTCTCTGCGTGGCGGCGTCGGAGGACGACGTGGTCGGGATTGACCCCCAGGGCGGACTGCACCTGATTTCTATGACCGACCCCCAGGGGACGCCGCGCTCGTCCGACATTTCCGCCCGCCAACTCGGCTCTTGGATCCGTGAGAACGTGAACCGGAGCCAACTCGCGGCGGCCCAGCTCGTCTGGGACGGCGACCGCCAGAAGCTCTCGGTGGCCTGCCACGCCGTCGGACAGACGCAGAAGAACCTCCGGATCGACCTGGACCTGTCCCAGCGGGCAACGCTCGGGGAGCGGTGGCTCTACTGGGACGCTGACCGGAACGAGGCGCTCTTCATCCGCCTCGTCTCGGGTGTGCTCCAGCCCGCCTTCGGGGACGGCGCCGGGCGCGTGTGGAACTTGGAGCAGGCCGCACGGAACCGGAACGGGACGGCCTACACCTTCGAGTGGTTCATGCGCGACACGGACCTGTCGGAAATCAACCCGCGATGGCGCGGGCGGGACAAGAACCTCCGCTTCCTGAAGCTCCTCTACGATGCCCGGACGCAGGGGACGCACTCGGTCGATGTGTGGCGCGACGGCGAGAAAAAGCAGACGGTGGACTTCGACCTCGTGGCCGGGGCGCCGACCCTCCCCGTGACCCTGCCGTTTACGCTCGGCGGCGAGACCCTGCAGAGCTCCCCGGCCCTGCGGCTCTACGGCCAAGCCGAGCGGGTCGCGCTCCGCGGTATCTCAAGCGTGCTGGACTTCGACCTGTCCGTCGCCGGGGTCATCCTCGGCGTGGAGCTGGCGGCGTGAGGCGCTGGGCCACCGCCCTCGTGCTGGCCACCGCAGGGGGGTTCCTCCTCCTGTCCCTCTGGGGCCGTGCTGGCGCCCAGGGTTCCTGCTCCACCTACAAGGTATTCTCGACGGGCGGCTCGGTGACGGCCGGGGATATGAACTCCATTCAGACGACCCTGACCCAGACCAACATGATCCCGGCGTGCATGGATGACTACTCGGCTAACGCGACGCAGATGAACGCCACGACCGACCCGAACAACGCGGGCGCCCAGTCGGCCGCCACGACCCTAGCCGGCGAACTCGAGCGCCTCCGCTATGTCCTCAGGCACGTCACTGGCTTTAGTCAGTGGTGGACACATTTTGAGGATCTGAACTTCGCCGACCGCGGCCTCCGCCTGCACCGGACGCTGGCCACGACCTTCCACACCTGGCTCAGGATCGAGGGCCACACGGCCTCAGCGGCGACCCGCTTCCACTTGGTGAGCCTGTCGATCCCCGGCTACACGGCGGGCACGATGCACCCGGAGTCGGCGCTCTTCCTGATCCATGTGGGAACGACGGTGCGCTTCATGGTGGGCCCGGGCGGGGACACGCATGTGGGAGGCACACTGGGTGTCCATGCGGCCGGGTTGAGCCACGCCCCGGCATTGTTTAACCTTCAGTACCCCCAAACGGGGTTCTTCTGGCCCGCCCGAGACCATCTGGGGGTGACGGTCGACAACATGGAAGTGGCCCGGTTCCACGGAGCCGGACTCGTTCTTGCGCCGCACGCGGCTCTCACGTTCCGGCACGCCAGCGGGTCGCTCCATGTCTCGGCCGTCTCGCTGGCGGCTGGCAGCCAAGTCCAGCTGGGGGATCCTAACGTGGCCACGACCATGCGGGGGGCGGGCCTGACGGCTGGAGCCGACCGACTCGTCGGCTTCAACGCCTCGAACACCGGCCTCGAGGCCAAACAGCTCTCTGGGTCGGCTGGGCTCCTAGTCACACACCAAGCGTCGGGCTTGGCGTTGCACTTCCAGGGCGTGCGGGTGCTCCAGACCCACCTCACGGCGGTCGGGACAGGGGCCAACACGAACGAGACCGACCTGTTCCGCTTCACGATCCCCGCCAACACGCTCGGTCAGGATGGCCAAGCCCTGCGCGTGACCATCGCCGTCACGACGGCCACGAACGCCAACACGAAGACGATGCGCGTGTACGCGGGCAACGCGGCGGGAGGGCCCGTACTCCTCCTCACGAGCGGGGCAATCGCCTTGAACAACGGATCCTGGATGGGCACGCTCACGTTCGTCCGCACAGGTGCGTCGGCTCAACTCAGCACGGGCCGGCAGTCCGTCAACGACAGCACCATCCTTGGGGCGGCAAGCAGTTTCGTCTCCTCAACGGCACTCTCCTTCTCCTCGGCCATTGATCTGACCCTCACCGGTCAGAACGGGGCGGCCTCGGCCAGCGATGTCTCGGCCCGGTTCTGGATCGTGGAATTCCTCCCGGCGCCGACATGATGCCACAGGCCTCAACGGACGCTGTCCCGGTGGATGCCCTCGGCGGTATAGCCGACCTGCCCCGCCGTGGTGACGTCCCGCGGGGTGTCGACGAACGTGCAGCCGCGGATGTCGATGCCGTCAAGGACGCCGGTGGTTTCCACTTGGCTCAGATAGATCGGATACTCGGCGTCAGAGACCCAGCAGTTCGTGACCCTCACGTTCTCGACAGAGGCGGTGGCCCAGGGGGCCACCATGAGGCCCACGAAGACCCGGTCCATGACGAGGTTCGTCAGCCAGATGTTGCGGACGTTGCCGCTCCCGCCCAAGCGCACCCCGCCATAGTGGGTCTCCACGAGCGTGTCGGTCACCCACACGGCCTCGAAGCCCTGGGGGCTCGCGCCGATCAGGAGCCCGTAGGAGCCGGGAACCGACCGCCCGTTGAAGTGGCTGCCGCGCACCCACAAGCCCGCCACGGAATCAGCGCGGAGCCCATGGTCGGTGCTGTCCACATAGACGTTGTCGACCGTGATGAGGATCGACTCGGTGATCTGGATGCCGACCGAGGCGCCGCGGAGCTCGATGTTGCGAAGGCCCGCTCGCCGGACGCGCTGGATCTGCACCCCGGGGCCCCACAGGACCCCTCCTTCGAGCCACGTGCTGTCCCGTCGGATCTGGACGGGTTGGTTCACCACGCAGATGCCGGTCAGTTGAACCAGGCCCCCCTGGTCCAGGGCGGCTTGGATGGGGATCGTGTCGTCGGCGGTGCCGCAGTTCACGGTGGCGGCCAAGGCGACCGTCGGCCCGAGCAGGAGCAGAATCACGCTGACAAGGATTTTCATGGTGTTCTCCTTTCGGAAGGCACGGTAGCACGGCGACTGACCCGCGTCAAGTGTGATTTGACGGTGACTCGGGACGACTGACGATGGCCAACGGTCTGACGGGCATGGAACTCTGGCTGGGTCAGGAATGGGGGCCGTTCCTTGATTTCACTGACCCTATCTTCACGGATCCGCGAGTCTTCTCGGGCGACATCCCTTTCCTCGTCGAGACGCCGGCGAACCTGCTGTCCACGGACCTCGTCCAGTATGTCCCGCCCGGCGCCACGACGCTCTCCGAGGCCCAGCTGGCGAGCCTCGGCCGCGAGATCGGGCTGAGCCTCACCGGGACGGGGGCGTCCGAGCTACAAACCCTCATGGTGCAGGCGGGACTCGCCCAGCCCCAGACGCTAGCGCCGGGTGCCACGCCGGAGTTCTCCCTGCAGGCCGCGTCGGCCCTCTTGGACAGCCTGCAGGTCAATCCGAACACGGGCGACGTCACGGATCCCACGGGGACGGTACTCGGCAAGGTCAACGATTTTCTGGGCACCCCGGCCGGGAAGATCCTCGCCATGCTCGGACTGGGCGGGGCGGGGATCGGCGCGGCCTCTCTCATTGCTGGGCGCGGGAGCGAGCTGCGTCTGCCGCCCTCTCCGCCCCCCACGCCCGCCGCTGCCGCTGGTCAGGCGGCCCTCGAGCGTGCCCTGGGCCTGCCGGGCGGCACCCTGACCGGCACCGTGCCCGGCGCGACGGGGGCCGGGGCGTTGTCGCCATACCTCACGCTCGGCGCTGAGCAGCCTGGAGCGGCGAGCCTGGAACGGCTGGCGCGCACAGCCTTGGCGGGGCAGGCCAACCTAGCCGATCTTGTGGGTGGTCGGATCGGGCGCGAGACGCTCGCCGACATCGGGTACGGCCCACTGGAAGGTCAGGTGCGCGAGCGGGCCTTCGGGCAACTCCTCGGGCGACCCGCACAGCTGACGTTGGCCCCAGGCCCCGGCGACGGGGCCGCGATGCCCACGACGGCGCTCTTTTCGCCGGGCGTGGCGAGCCTCCTGGAGCCTGCCACGCTGGCGGCCATGCCCGACGCGATCCGCGCGGAGCTCGAAACCCAGGTACTGCGCGCGCTCCGCGGCGAATACCTCAACCCCGAGACCGAGCGTCGCATCGCCGACGAGGAGCGCATCAAGCGGGCGACGCTGGCGGCCCAAGTGGGGCCGGGCTACGAGATCTCCGCCCCCGGCATCCTCCAGCTCGGCGAGTTCTCTCGGCGGGCCGATGCGGCCCGGGCTGGCGAGTTGCGCGCCAACCTCGCCACGCTCGCCCCGCTGGAGGCCTCCCGGCGCGAGATGGAGGTGAGCCTGCCAGAGCAGAGTTTGGCCCGGCGGGAGGCGATCCGGCGGTCGAACCTGTCCGACGTCCTCGGCTTGACGCGCTTCGGGCGGACGGAGCCCTTGACCGCCGGGGCCACGCTCACCTCGCTGATCTCCCCGACGAGCCTGCTCAACCCGGCCTCGGCCGAGGAGGAACGGCAGTTCCAGCGGAACCTCTCGACCCAGCTGGCCCTGCAGTCGTTCTCGGCGGATCAGGGCGAGCAGGCGCGGCTGGCGAACCAGATCGGCCAGCTCTTCGGGCTGGCGGGCGGCGTCGGACTGGCGAGGGTCTAGGCCCATGGCGAACGGGTTCCGGTTCCCGGCTCCGCTGTCGGCGGGCTTGGGCGGCGTCCTGGCGGGCGCGACCCAGGGCGTCGGGCTGGCCCAGTCGCTGGCCGCCGAGCAGCGGCGACGCCAACTCTTCGAGCTCTCGCTGGCCGAGGCCGAGCGGCAGCGCCAAGGGGACGAGCTGAAGCTGGAAACGACCCGGCGGTTCCCTGAGGATCTGGCGCGCCTGATGGGCGGGGCGGAGGGGGGCCCGGCGACACTGGCGGGTCTCGGCCAGCAGGTGGGCCCGGAGGGCGTGGGGCGGCTCTTGACGACGGAGCCCGGCCGGCAGGCCCTCCAGTTGCGCGGCGTCGTGACCGAGGAGGAGTTCAAGCGGCGGAAGGGCCTGGAGGCGGCTCGCCAGCAGTTCCAGACCGATCTGGAGGAGTCGACCACCGCGGCGGCCAAGGGGGACGCCGTAGGGTCGGAACTCGCCCTGGGCAAGGCCTTTCGCACCATCGCGCCGTTCCTGCCCGAGGGCCAGTCCATGCAGGCCCTAGAGCGGTCGGGGCAGCACCAGCGGGAGGCGGCGCGGTTGGTGCGCGACACCGACGAACGGCTGAAGGCTGACCGGGATCGCCAGCGGCTGGCCAAGAGCGTCACGGGCTACGCGAATGATCCCTCGCCCGATGCCTTCGGGGAACTGATTTCGGCCCTGACGACACCGGAAAGCGACCTCGGCAAGAAACAGTCTGACGACATCCTCTCAAACCTGGCCAAGGGCGTCGGCAGCCGCATCGAGACGGCCCCGCTGACGCGCGTCCACAGCCGGGTGGCCGCCCACCTCGAGGCCCAGCGCCAGCGCGGCGAGCGGCTAGACGACCGCAAGGCGTGGCTCCAGGCGCTGGCCGACGACCCCCCCGGGGCCGGGGCCTATCTGGACCGCGCCGTGCAGGGCAAGGCCGTTCCGAAGGCCGTCAGCGAGTTCTTCTTCGGAGCGGGCGACGTGCCCAAGAACGAGATGGATCTGGCGGTGATGCTGGCCAAGGGCGAGAACGTGGCTCCTGGCGATCCGCGCTTCACCGAGCGGGTCAAGGCTCACCTCAAGGACATCCACGAAGGTCGGCGCCCGGATCAGACCGTCCGGGGCTTGCAGGCCCAGCGGGGGCAGCTGAGCCGGGAGCTGAACACGATCCGCGTGCAGAAGGGGAAGATCGACCAGTACCACCCAGATTGGGCGCGGTTGGAGAGCGAGGAGGAACGGGTTCGGGCTCGCATCGAGGGCATCGACACTTGGCTCCGCCAGGAGGGCGTGCTGCCACCGCCGAAAGAACCAGAGAAGCCGCGGCTCAAGCCAGAGACGGTGCGCCGCCAGGTCAACGCGCGCCTCGACGGCATGGCCCGGCGCCAGGGATTCGAGAGCTTCAAGGACGCGGCGGCGAAGAACAAGGCGAAGGCCCAGGCGATCCTCGACTCCGTGAACAGTCAACTCTCCCCCGAGGAGGAAGAGGCCTACCGGGGCGGGGGGCGGTGAGCCGTGGCTGGGCTGACGCTTGAGGAGATCGTCGGGGGAGAGCGCCAGAAGGACGGGGAGGAGGCGGGGCGTCCCGTCGGCCTGACGCTGGCCGATGTCGTCGGTCTGGAACTCGCTGCCGCACCCGAGCCGCCGGGCCTCCTAGGTCGCGCTGTCGGAGCGGTCAAGACAGCGGGCCAGGCGCTGTATCGGAACGTCGTCGCCCCGGTCGAAACGAGGCTCTCCGAGGCTGAACCTTCTGCCACCCCAGCGCCTCGTGAGACGCTCGCCGCCCCCCCCGTAGCGGAACGTCCATCCGGCCTTCCGACGCCGGCCACCGCCGCAGAGGTGGCCGTCCAGGCCCTCACCGAACCGCCATCCGGCACGACGAAGCTCGGCTTTCAACCCCTGACAGAAGAGGAAGGGCGTCGCCTCTCCCTGGCCGCAGCGGGGCGGCAACCCATCGGTGGTGTTCCGACCGTGCCAGTGAGTACCGAGGAGACCCGTCGGGAGGCGCTTCGGCGAGCCGGGCAAGAACCCCTCGGGGAACGACGCCCAACCCCCATTCTGCGCCGGCTCCTTCCTCCTTCGGAGGCCGCGGCCGCTGCGGAGCGTGAAAGAGCCGTGGCGGGCATCTTGGCGCGTCGCCAGCCATCGGTCTTCCGGGAAGCCGCCGAGGCGCCGGGCGTGGTTCAGCAACTGACGGTCGGGGCCGCAGAGGGGGCCAGCTTGGGCCTCTTGCCCCTGCTGTTGGAAGCCGGTGGCTTTCCCCGCCCCCAGGAGCCGGAGACGGCGGCAGAGCGCGTCGCCCGCGGTGGCGGGCATCTGGCTGGCTTCATCGCGGGGCCAGCGGGCCGCACGGGGCAGCTCGTGGGGCGAGGGATGGAGCGCTTCCTGGCTCCACGGGCAGAAGAGGCCTTCGGGCGGCTCCTAGCCAAGCACTTGGCTTCTGAGACGGCGAACCTATCGGCGGCCGTCACCATGGTCTCGACGGGGCAGATCCTTGAGGCCGATTCCCCGCAGGCGGCCACCCTGACGGCCCTGAAGGCAGCGGGTGAGGGTGCCCTGCTCGGCTTGGCGTTCGGGAGCGCCCGGGGTGCGTTCCCCGGGACGACACCACTCCAGACGGCCGCACGGGTCGGACTCGGTCTGGCGGCCGTGGACGCCGCTACTGGTCGGCAACCGCTGGATGACCGGGATCTGGCCGAGAAAACATTCGACTATGGTCTGAATGTTTATTTCCTTTTCCGGGGATTACCGCTGCTCCGGCGTCGCCAGTTGGTTCGGCGGATCGAGGAGGTCGCCAAGCAGCAGGAGACCCAGCCCGAGGAGGTACTTCGACTCGCCGTCGAGACCGCCCAGGAACAGCTGGCGGAGGCCAAACCGGAGGAGCGGCGCCTGCAGATGCGCGATCGGATCCTCGACGCCCTCGGGGAGATCGAGGGGCGCGCTCCGACGGCCTTGGAGGCGGGCCTGGCCCGTCGTGGCATCGACATGCCAGCACGGGTGCCGCCGACAGAGTTGACACCCGAGGAGATCAGCCGCCGCTTGGCCCTAGTGCAGCCTGAGGGCCTGCCGCCAGAGACAGAGCGCCTGCCGACCGCCGCCGAGCGCGCCGCCGCACGCGCGGGCCCGGTTCTTCGGCAGGTCGTTGCCGCACCGCCAGAAAGGAGACCCGAGGAGCGGATGCGCGTAGGAGCGGCGCGCGTCGCCGAGGAGCTACGGCCTACTGTTATGCTTGAAGCTCCTCCTCCTGTCGTTGCCGAAGCGCCACGGCCCGCTGAGGCCCCGCCACCGGAAGCTCCAGTAGCAGAACGACCACCGGAGGCACCACCTGTGACCGTTCCTGTCACACCACAGGCCGCCGTCCAAGAAATGAAACGCCCCGTTCCAGAGGTGAAACAGGCACTCACGCCAGCGGAGGTCGTGGCGGGACTCCGCGTCGAGTTGCCCGACGGGCAGGCTGGCGTTGTGGAGGGGCGCCGTGGCATGATGGCCTCCGTGCGCCTCGCCGACGGCACCCTCCGGCAGGTGCAGGCCCGACGCCTCCGAGCCGCTGAGGCGGAGCCGGAGGCTCCCGTAGAAGCCCCCCAGGCCGTCGCCACGGGCCGGGAGCATACGATCCGCGTCCCGGCAGGGCAACGGTATCAGATCCGCTACGAGCTCGTCGAGGCGGGCGACCTCGTCACCTCGCACGACCCGAAAACCTTCGCCCCCGACCCGCGCTACCCAGAGGGCGTTCAGAACCGGCCCTACCAGACGGATCGCTCCGAGCAGGCCAAGGTCATCCAGCAGACCCAGGACTTCGAGCCACTCTTCCTCGTCTCCCCGCAGCCCTCCTCGGGCGGGACGCCCATCGTGGCCCCGGATCGGAACATCGTGCTGTCCGGCAATAGCCGGGCCATGACGCTCCTCAGGCTCCGGGGCGCGGAGGGCTTCGACCGGTACCGGAAGGCCGTGCGCGACATGGCCCAAGCCGTCGGCCTGGACCCGGAGGCCGTCGATCGCGCGAAAGAACCCGTCCTTGTGCGGCGGCTCGTCGGGACGCCGACCACGCCCGACTTCTATCGCCGCTTCGCCAAGGAGACGAACGAGAGCTTCAAGCAGAGCCTGAATGTCGAGGCTCAGGCCGTGAGCCAGGGCAAGGCTCTCTCGCCAGGCACGTTGGAGTTCGTGGCCCAGGGGGTTGATGCCCTCGGCCCTGAGGCCTCGCTCCGAGAGTTCCTCCGCTCCGGGCGGGATCGGGAGCTGATCCAGCGGCTCGTCAAGGATGGCGTGTTCACGACGCGCGAGATCAACCGCTTCGTGGATCAGCAGACCGGGGTGCTCAACGAGGACGGCAAGCGCGTGGTCGAACGGGCGATCTTGGGATCTGCCATCCCCGACCCCTCGCTCCTCCAGACGGCTCCGGATGCGGCGCTCAACAAGGTGGGCAAGGCGCTGGGGGAGATCGCGCGGGTCAAGGCGCGCGGCGGCGAGTGGGATCTCTCACGGCCCCTCAAGGAGGCGCTGGAGATCCTGACCGAGGCGCGGGCGCAGCGGATGGACGTAGAGACCCTCGGGCGGCAAGGAACGTTGGCGGGTCGGGCTGAGCGGGATTCGCGCGCCGAGCCGCTGGCGAGGGCCCTTGAGCGGATGGCCCCCAACGAGTTCCGGCAGGCCCTCGGGCGCTACGCGCACGACGCTGGGCGGGACGCCCCAGGGCAGGCGACGATGGAGTTCGCCCCGCCGCCTCGACCGGATCAGGCCTTCGGCGAGGCGTTCGGGCGACCCGCGCTCCGGGCCGCAGAGCCGGAGGCCCCCTTCCAGGCAGGGAGACCGTCGGCGGGAACGCCAGCAGTGGCGAGATCCTCGGCGGAGGCCAGCGGGGCCTTGAGGACCGAGGAGAGGGGCAGGGTGGAGCGGATCCAACCTTCTGGTCCCCAAGTTTCCGTCCAGCCCTCAGCGCTATCTGACACAACGCGGGCGAGGGTGCCGCCGACCCAGGAGGGGGGCGAGAGGACTTCGGTTGCCGTCGGGGCCATGGATCCGACCTCCAAGCGCATGATACTTCAGCCCGCCACAGACGTCAATGTCCTCCTCCAGCGCGCCGAGGCGGGTCGCGAGCCGCTGGAAACCTTCCTTGACGGGGCGGTGGCGGAACGTCCGGGCCTGACGGTGTTGCGCGTGCGCGTGAAGACGCCGTCGAGTCTTGAGCGGAAGCTCCGCACCGCAGAACTCCCCGCGGAGGTCAACTCGGATTACTTGGGTGCTCGCATCGCGTTCGACAGCCCGACCGATGCGGACTGGCTCCTGGGGCGGTTGGCTGACCAGAGCCGACTGGTCAAAGTGGATCGCTTCTTTTCCGAACCCAAGGCGGGCTACCGGGCGATGCACCTCCAGATTGAAGTGCCTGGCGTTGAAGGCCTGACGGTGGAGCTTCAACTCGTGCCGCGGGAGGTGGCAGAAGTGCAGTCCCGCGCCCACCGGGCCTATGAAGTCCTCCGGGATCCTTCCCGTCCCGCCATGGACATCAAGCAGGCGATCGAGCAATCGGAAGCCATCTTTGCCGAGGCGTTCGACCGCTTCCTGACTCGGAATGGCCTCCGCTTGGCCGAGGCCCCGTCCCGATTCGAACCCGTCGGTGCGCCCGAAGCGGCCCCTCGCCAGGGCCTCGTCCAGCGAATCCGCCAGGGGCTACGGGATCTGTTCGAGGACCTCGACCGACAGCCAGAGTTGCCGGAGGAACCCCCGCTGGGTCCGTTGCCTGAGGACATGCGCGGCGGGGCGTTCGTGATGGCCGGTCGGGAACTGGCGGCGAGGCTGCGCGCCATGACGATCGCCGAGGAGTTCCGCCGCTACCAGTACGAGCGGACGCCGGAAGGGGAGCAGGCCCTCATCCCCGGCACTGAGGCGCGCACGCCGGACCTCCGCGAGCAGTTGACGAAGCTCATCGGTCGGTACGGCACCCTCCGGTCAGACGATCCCGGCCTCACGCCGCTGATGGAGAAGTACGGTGCCCAGCGCGTAGAGGAGGAGCTCTTCACCATCGCCCGTTTCACGCCGACCGAACGGGTGCGCGGGACGGATGTCAGCACGGGGTTCTGGCGGCTCCTGAAGAAGCCGCGCGAGCAGCCGGAACTGCTGTTCCGTGAGGCCGAGGCGGCGATGGCCCCGCCCTTCTTCTCAGGTCTTGGGCGGCTCGTCGAGCAGAAGATGCCGGAGCAGGCCTCCCCAGAGCTGGTGCGGGCCCTGGCCCGCCAAGGTAAGGCCGACGAGGTTAAGTGGACGGGCCTAGACGACTGGCTCGCGCAGCAGAGCGGTCGCAAAGTGACGAAGGCCGAGGTGCTCGACTTCCTCCGGCAGAACGAGGTGCGCGTGGAGGAGGTGGTCAAGGGGGAGGCATCCCCTGAGCAGCTGGCCGAGGTCGAGGCCGCCAAGGCGAGGGTGAACAAGGCGGAACTCAAGCGCGAGGAAACGCGCAAGCGCCTCCGGGACGCCCTTGCACAGAAAGGCATGGATCCGGTTCAGGCGACGGGGCTGGTGGACGACTACGGTGGCGACCTCAAGAGCGCGGAGTTATTCAGCCGGATCAACGACACCCTGCGCCAAGGCGAACCGAACAAGATCGACACCGAGTTCAAGGTCGGTGGCCTCATCAACCCCTTCGTGGCTGCGGTTCGGAACGTCGGCACCGAGCGGACGAACTACCACAACGCCCAGTATGAGGCCAGCCGCCGAACCGAGGCGACGCCGAAGTTCCCCCGCTACACCCTCCCCGGCGGGGAGCCTGGCACCTATCGGGAGCTGCTGCTGACGCTGCCCGTGAAAGAGGGCGTTCCCAAAGCTGAACCAGTCTGGCGGCAAAACCGACAGGGGCTGTGGGCGTGGTTTCGGGGCGATACTCAGGTCAGTGGTGCGTTTCCAAACAAAGAGGACGCGGGATATGCGTCTGCCACACGGACATTAGCTGAACCGCCCGGCTACCGCTCCCCCCACTGGGACGAGCCCAACGTCCTGGCCCATGTCCGGTTCAAGGACCGCACGGACGCCGGGGGCAAGCGCGTCCTGTTCATCGAGGAACTGCAATCGGACTGGCACCAGGCCGGACGAAGGTGGGGCTATCAGGGAACACCCGATGTGACTCGTACTCTTGGGAAGGAAGTTGGGCCGCCCCCCGCCCCCTTCGCCAAGACTTGGCACGAACTCGTCCTGAAGCGGATGCTCCGATGGGCCGCCGAGAAGGGCTACGACAAGCTGGCGTGGACGACGGGCGAGCAGCAGGCGGAGCGGTACGACTTGAGCAAGCAGGTACAGTCCATCTCCTACTTCAAGCACCCCGAGGCGTCAGGGGAGCTGAAAACCCTGCCCAGAGTGGAAGAATACGATCTTTCGGCCCGCACGAAGGGCAACCAACTCCAGGACATCGCTACCCGGGTAGCGCCAGGGGAACTGGATCGCTACGTCGGCAAGGACCTGGCCGACAAGATCCGGCGCGGCGAGGGGCAGCAGAAGGGCCAGCCGGGTGCGACCAGCGGCGTCTGGCGGGAATTCTCCGGCCTCGACCTCAAGATCGGCGGCGAGGGGATGCGCGCGTTCTACGACCAGATCGTCCCGAACTTCCTGAACCAGTACGGGAAGAAGTGGGGGGCGAAGGTCGGCCAGACGTCGATCCAACTGGAGAGACCGACGTTCAAAAAGATGGTCGAAGCGGGCCGGATCGAGCCGATGGCTAAGGCCGACGTCCCTGCCATCGACATCACCCCCGCCATGAAGCGGGCCGTCCTTCGGGAGGGCCAAGCCCTCTTCGAGCCTGAGCGCGCGCCCGTCTATCCACTACGCAAAGGTGTCCCCACCGCCGAGGCCCGGCAGCTCGCCTTCGATGCCCTCCGGGAGACGCGGGAAGTTGCTAGGACGGCTCAGGGCCAGCGCGGGGAAGGCGGTGGCATCCGCACGCTGGGCCTCGGCATCACGCCCGAGCTGGTTCAGAAGCGCCGCATAGACCTCCGGGGCCAGACCGTCGAGACGCCCGCCGAGCTGGCCGAACTCGCCCAGGTCTACCGCGACCCGCGCTTCGAGACCTTCCGCATCTTCTATGTGGACGACGCCGGGGCGATCCTGGCGCACGAGGGCATCACGTCGCGGCTGCCCGGCTCGGCGGCGGCCTTCCTCGGCAGGGATCAGACGGGTGTGCGGGGCCTTCCGGAGATGCGGCGTCGGATGGAGCGCCTGAAGGCGACGGGCTACTGGCTCCTTCACAACCACCCCTCCGGCCAGCCGCGCCCGTCCGAGGCCGACGTCCAAAGCACGGCCGAGTTCGCCAGCGCCGTCCCCGGTCTCCGTGGCCATGTCGTGATCGACTCCGGTAGCTATGCCGTCATGGAACCTCGACCGACAACCGGGATGCGACTCTATGCGCCCAACCAAGCACGTGCTGTGCGCGGCGAGAACTTCTTGATGCGAGTCACAACCGCCAAGCTCCCGCCCCGCGAGGAGCGGCTCCTCCGCCCGTCCGTGGAAAACCCCCTCTTGGGTCGCCAGCTGGACCGCCCCCAGGACATCGCCGACGTGGGTCTGGAAATCCAGACGCCTGAAGGGTGGGTGACCCTGATTTTCCGGGGCGCGGAAGGGCGCACCCGGGCGATCCAGGAGGTGCCGGAGGGTCTTTTCCTGTCCGACGACTTCCCTGGATATGTCAAGAATCGCCAGCGGGACTTCGGATCCATCCGAACGGCCGCTTACCAGCGCGAGCCGTCCGATGAACTTGCCCGCCGGGCACGACGACTGGTCGCGGATGACGTGCTGCTGGACTTCGTGTCTGGCGCTCGAGCGAGCATGACCCCGCGAGGCCTCCTAGGCGAGCCCGCCCAGGAGTTCGGGGCGCGGGGCCTCCGGGCGGCTGAGGCCGAGGCCCCCTATGGGCGGGACGACCTCCTCGGGCAGATCGTGGACTACGGGCGAGACGCCGCTCGCCAGGAGCGGGATTTCGGCCGGTGGGCGTCCCTGATGCGTCAGGAGTTGGGTGGCAAGGCAGAGGCTTTCCTGAAGCCCGCGTGGGAGCGGATCGGGGCGGCTGAACGCCCTAGGCGGGCGCCGGAGCCCGAACCGGCTGAACCCCCACCGACGCCCCCGCCAGCCAGCGTCCAGGCTCCCCTCAAGGCCCTTCGCCGGACGCCTATGCAGGTGGCCGTGGGGCGCATCGCCCAGCGCGCGACTACCCTGAGCGACCGCCTGCAGACCATGGCGAAGTTCCTCGAGCCGGAGGCGGCGGCCATCCTGCCGGAGGCCGAGGCCATCCGAGAGACTGGCACGCTGCGCCCAGAGGCGCGGGAACCCTTCCGGGAGCGCGTGGCCCCGAAGCCAGAGACCCTGACCAAGCGCATCTCCCAGCAGGACATCGCCGACACGCAGGCGGGCCTGGTCGCCTTGGCGGGGGAGTATCGCGACCTCCGCCGGCAGGTGGAGGATGCCGCCGACCCAGCCTCGATCCACAGCGCCCGCACGGCTGAGCGGCTCCTTGGGGACGCCACCCAGCGCCTGAACGCGCTCGCCACGGAGTTCCGCGCCCAGCGGTTCGCGGCGGGCCGATCCGTGCGCCAGTTCCAGGTGCCCGTGCCGCAGGACTTGGTCGATGCCCTTCGGGCGGCCGGCATCATGACCGACTTCCTCAAGGCCCCCAAGGCCAAGCTCCCCATCTACACGAACATCCTCCGCAGCATTCGGCACTTCGACGAGTTGACTCAAGCCGAGCGCGGGCAGTTCGCCCGCGACCTCGTGGACGCCTGGCGGCTCAACCTCTTCAGCGTGACCTCCTGGACGCTCGACTTCGTGGGCAACGCCTCGGAAATCTCCATGCAGGTCACAGGGGGCGTGGGCCGGGACGTGATGCACGCCCTCAAGGGGCATCCCAACTTCCCGTCCATGCAGGGTCTCTTCCGGGCGCTCAAGGATCGGGCCGTTGACTTCGGTCAGCCCGTGACGGCCCCCGTCGAGGAGGGGCTGGGCCTGACCATCGGCGGCGAGCGCATCCGCGGTGGCTTCCGGGGGGCACTCAGGGGTGAGACACCCGGCACCTTCACGGAGCGCAAGGGCCTGCCGAGCCGGGCGGTGGATCTCCTCGTCGGGAGCCCGCTGTACGCCAAGGGGGCCTTCGACAGCGGGGCCAAGCGCCTGATGGCGACGGCGACATTGTGGCGGGACGCCATCGAAGCCGCCGATGCCAGAGGACGTCGGGGCGGCGACCGCCGCGCGTTCTACCGTGAGTTCTTCGAGCATCTCCCTCCAGAGGCGGTTCAGCGCGCCGTGGAGGAGGGCAACAAGGCGGGCTTCAACCGACGCCTCACGGACTTCGAGGAGCGGCTGGCTGGCTCGACCCTGGTGCGACTCTTCGGGGACGTCTTCGCCCGGTGGCCCTTCCAGTTCACCCGCACGCTGGGGGAATGGCTCGGCGTCAACCCGGACCTCTACCGGCGCGTCCGGGCGGGCCAGGCCTCGGCGGAGGATCTCGCCCAGTGGTTCGCCAAGGCGGCGACTGGCTGGGGGGCGCTCTATCTCCTGAACGAGACGCTCTACGATCACACGGATTTCAACTCCATGGAGTACGTCCACGAGGACGGCAGCCGCACGCGGCTCTCGAACCGCGACCCCCTACCCACGGCGCTGTGGCTCCTGGCCGTCCTCAAGGGCGACGAGGCCCGGGCGACGGGGGCCCTCCGGTACGCCTCGATCCCTGGGGCCCGGATGCTCTCCGGGGAGGGCGGCTTGGTCGGTAGCGTACTCTCGGCCTTCACGCGGGCGGCGGCGAACGCGGAGGTCGACGCGCGGGCGCTGCAGCGGGAGCTGACCGACATGGTGAACCGGACGATCCCGGGCCAAGCCCTGCTCTCGGCGGTCGAGTCGATCTTCGACCCGGTGGTGCGGGAGGGCATCGGCGCGAACGTCCCCGGGGTGTCGTCCTTTCTCGAGCCCGCCGTCGCCCGCACGACGGGGGAGCCGCTCCAGCCCCGCCAGCGGATCCTGGGCATGGAGCTGCCCGCGATCGGGGGGACGCCGATCCCTGGTGCCCAGCGGCTCATCGACCCCGTCGAGCGGTTGCTCTCCCGCTATGGCCTCATCGTGTACCGGGGCCCCCGGACGCCCATCGCGGGACTCCACCCCTCCGAGATCCCGGCCGAAATCCTCCAGGAGTGGGTCGTCGAGTTCGGGCGGGCCCGGCATGAGCGGCTCGATCCCTTGGCCCTTCGGATGGACGCGGGGGAGTTCGAGGGCCGCAACCCCGACCTGATCCGCAAGATGGTGCAGGCCCGCGATGCCGACGCGGCCCGCACGGCGACCCAGATCGTGGAGCAGCGCCACGGCGGGAAGATCAAGGCGATGCGCAAGCCGACGGTGCGAGAGCGGCGCGGCCCCGCGACCTTCGAGCGGGAGCGTGAGGCGTTCGTGGAGGAAGGAGGGCGACCATGAGCCAACTTGGCGCCGGGCGACTGTCGGATCGTCTCAAGCGGTTCTACGATCCCCGAACCATGCCCGCGCCCCTCGGGCGAAGCCGCGATGGCTGGCCGCTCATCGGTTGCCTCGGCTGCGAGCGGCCGATCCCGTGGAATCAGAACCCGGACGGGCGGTGCCCCATCAGTCCGAAGACCTACTACGTCCGGCAGTTCTGCACCCGCGCGTGCCAGGGAAACGGCCACGGCGAAGATCCCGCCCGCACCGCGCGCCTGCGCGGGATGATCCCTTCGCTCTTGGATCCGTGGGTGCTGCCGCTCCCGGCGGTCCCCGAGTTCGCCCGCGCGCTGCCGCTGATGGATGAGATCCGCACATGCGCCCACTGCCACGCCCGGGGGCCCTTTGAGGTGCTGGAGGTCGGCAAGTCCTGCTTTGCCTGCGGGCACCTGAACTTCGCGCGCGACGGGGCGTGGCAGGCCGAGCGCCTGCGGGTGCGGTGATGGCGCGGTTCGTCCCCCCGCACGACACGCTCGATTACCGCGAGCTCGCCACGGATCGGTACGAGCTTCTAGCCCCGCTCTGGTACCAGTCGGATGTCTTGGGCGGCCGCATCGTCAAGCTCGCCAAGGGGTTCGTCTTCGACCGAGAGTCGATCCCCCGGTGGCTCCCGCTGATCTATGCGTGGCTGTCGGGCACCGCCAGCAAGGCCGGCGCGGTCCACGACTGGTTGACGCAGACCCACAAGGTGGAGGATTTGCCCGTCGAGCGCCCCATGGCCGACGCCGTCTATTTCGAGGCCTCCAAGGTTCAGGGGAACGGCTGGTTCAAGCGCTGGGTCAAATGGCTCGGCGTCCGAGTGGGCGGGGCGAGCTCGTGGAATACCGGCCCGTCTCGGTTCCAGGTGTTGGGCAACGACCGCCGGCAGCGGCGCGATCCGTGCGACCAGGAACGGCGGGGTCGGTGAAGCGCCGGGACGAGGCGCTGGTCTTCCTGCTGAACGTCGCGGGGATGACCCTCGCTGTCTTCCTGGGCGTGCTCGCGGCGGCATGGGTGCGGGTGTGGTGGCCCTGAGGGCGCTGCTTACCTGCGCCCTCCTCTGGGCTGGGCAGTTCCCCCAAGCCGTCAACCCGCTCCAGCGGGTGATCGAGGAGGTGCGGGTGGAGTTTTGCGAGGACTACGGCGGTCCCGTCCTGGCCGTCTCCCGGCGGCTGCTGCTGGAGACCCAGACGGACGGCGCGCATGTGGAGACGTTCGGGGCGGGCGACTGGAAGCCCCTCAAGAAGGTGCGCCTCCGGATCGAGTCCGGCCCCGAGGTGCCCCTGCCATGAGAGGAGGCGTCCGATGGACATGGATTTGAGCACGCTCAAGATTCTCTCGTCGCTCTGGGCCTGCCTGAGCGAACGATTCCCGGATTTGGCTCGGTCGGTCCTTGAGGTCGTCGGCGGGGCGACGCTCGTGTATCGCCTGCTCGCGCGCTACGCAGTCAAAGGCCAGCCGACGGACGACGTGGTGTTGAAGGTCTTGGGCAAGATCGCCCTCAATAAGAAGGAGTAGAGTCGAGATGACGCCGCTCGACGCCCGCTGTCCGGCCTGCCGGAGTACGGAACTGTCCGGCACGGAGGGCGGCGATGTCGTGTGCCGGGAGTGCGGGGCGCGGAGCGCCCTGGCCTGCAGCGGGTTCCTTGATCTGCAGGCTGGGGCGGCGGGGCAGGAAGGCTCGGAGGACGCGAAGGCCCAAGCCGCCCTCGGTCGACCGCAGGACTGGCCGGACGAGAGCCGGTGGGGGGAGGACAACAAGAAGTTTTGTGACCTGTTGGGAGGGGCTACCTGAGCAACAAAATCAGGTACGTTCTCGTGATGCCGAGCATCGTCGCGGCCCTGTGGTGATTTCCCTGGTGGGCGCGCAGCGCGTGGGCGATGGCTTGGTACTTCGCGCAGAGGATCCAGAAGCGCATCATGGTCGCCAGAACTCCTCCACCGGTGCCTCGGTCGCCCCGTGATGGGTTTTGAGCCAGTCGGTAAAGCTCATGTAGGGCACGGGTACGGTCGCAGGACCGTTCTTGGCGAGGTATGTCTCCTCGTACCAGCACCGCCAGGCCGCTGCGGCGGCGACCAAATCCACGCCCTCCGGCACGACGAGATGCTCGCAGGAGGCGTCAGTCCAGTCCCCGCCGTCGAGGATCGCCACGATTCTCATGCCAGCGTTTCTCCCTGATTCCCGCACTTCGTGCAGGTGCCCGCCTCCACCCGGCTGTGCGGCCCGCCCCCTGAGCATTCCGCTTCAGGCGGCTCGTGGCGTTCATGATGCAGTAGGCACACTCCGATGCTATCGGGCCGGCAGTCGGCCTCGATCCGGTAGAAGCCCTCCCTGCCACGAGGGACAGCCGCTCCGAGTCCTCGCACCAGATCAGGCGTGATCGGTGCCCCAGCCTCATCTTTGCTATGTTCCGACGGAACATAGTGGGGTTTCGGCCTTGGTGCCGCCTTCTTGTTAATGATGACAGCTCCTGCCTTCCAGAGTTTCACGACCTCGGCGCCGATGTCGCCCCGCCACGCTTCTAGAAACGGCTCCTGGCCGATCCCCGCCACGACCTCCGCCCCGCACGTCGGGCATCGCCAGAGGTCGCCGTACCAGAGGGCGTCGGGCTGGGCCAGGACGACCTCGTTCTTGATGACGCGAAACTCGACCCCATCGCGGACGCACACCATGCGCGGCATCGTCTAACCCTCCGCTCGTCTTTCGTGGCAGTGACACTGGCACGCCTTCTGGGTTCCGTCGCCCCGATCCTGTTCTTCTCCCCCACAATAGTCGTGGCGCCCGTCTCGACAATGGCCAGCCCTGAACGGGGGCTCGCGCCTCCCGTTCGCCCGAGGTTCACTCAGACACCGAACCTGAACTTCCACGGGGATCGCCTCCGGGGGCAACTTCGCCAGCGCCGCGTGGATGGCCTCCTCGACGGCCTCTGCCAGCAGGCCGTGGTAGAGGCTCTCATGCTCGGCGTCGGCGTCCACGGCGCGGAGCCAGACGCGGATTGTCCAGGCCATCAGCTTCGCTTTCTCCTTTCGGTATCCCGCCGCCCGCGCCACGCCCTCCAGCGTCCACGGACACGGATCGTCGGGGTATAATTGCTTCCATGCCTTTTCATATTCAGCGAGTGGCCCACTCACGCTAATCTTCTCCGTGGAGCATCACGGTCAATACCGGCTCCCCCTCATCTCCAGGCCCGCAGACCGACCAGCACCGCACTTTCTCCCGCCGCCCGGGCTTCATCAGGAACAGCACCGCGAACTCGACCCGATCCGTGGACCCCGGGTGCCGCCGGATGGCGTTCAGGAGCATCCAGAGGAGGTCGTGGGCCCGGCCACGCGCTGACTGCCCCTCGCCCTCCAGCCCTGACGGGGGCTCGAGGTAGCCCCATACGCCCGCCGTGACCGCCAGCGGGTACTTGAAGCCCGACTCCCTAGCCCAGGGCGTCAGATCCACCAGCACCCCGTCCTCGAGGGCCTGGGCGCGAGAGTAGGTTGAGATCACGTCGCCAAAGTCGGGGAAGTCGGGATCGGTGTCCCTGAGTTTTGCCTGCCCACCCAAGCCGAGATATTCCTCGCTCATGCTGGCACCTCCTCCAAGAGTCTCAGGAACGACAGGTCCACCGTCGTCCGGTAGGTCCCGCTCGTCCCCGTCTTGCCGACCGTAGCCGTCTTCCGGTTGATCCGCTCGACCACGCCCTGGCCGTAGATTCCTGTATCCACCCGCATCCCGACCTTGAGGAGGGCGCGTATCCTATCCCGCACGGCCTGCCGCCGCTTCTCGGCGTCGCCAGCCACGCGCACCCCGCGCCGGAGCCGCCGGGCCCGATCCGCGAACTCGTCGGCCTTCTGGCTGTGCTCAAGGGCCTTGTCCGTTCGGGCGATGACCCGCGCCCGCTCTGGGATGTGTCCCGGCTGGGTGGCGAAGGCGATGTCGCCCCGATAGGGCGCGTTCCGGGCCTCCAAGGCCCCGGCCTTCTGGCGCCGCCCCGCAGCCCAGCCCTCGTACCGCTCGGCCCGTCGGTCGGCCGCTTCCTGTCGGATGGCCCGCACCGCTTCCGGATCGGCCGGCGCGCAGGGCGGGCAGAAGATGCCGACCCGGCGCTCATGGATGGCCGCGGCCCCGACTGGGATCGCGGTGCCGCAGCCCCGGCACTCGCCTGCGTATTTCACTATGATTGTCCTCATGGGAGCCTCCTTGCTCACACTCCAAGTAGGGCCTTGCACTTGCCGTTGAAGAGGGCCGCCAAGAGGTCGGCATCCTTCGCGGCGTCCACGGGGTCCCGAGCGTCTAGCGCCCGAATGGCGTCCTTGAGCCAGAAGCTGACGCTTGGGTCAGCCAGGATTTCGGCGCACCGCAGATACAGGCCCGCGTTCGACTCCGTGTCGATGATCCTCAAGTTCCCAAGCCGGTTGTTGAACACATCACCGTCTATATGGTGAACGGCCTTCATGCCGCCCTCCTGTCCAGTCCGAGCTGGTCATTCAGCATTCCGGGCTTTGTGTATCCCGCCGCCATGGCCACGGTCCCGTAAGCGTACCAGTGGGCTCGGCCATCGGGGTTGTACCGCGCGAGCGCCAGCTCCCTCGCCCGATCCACCCAGGCCAGCGCCTCAGCATGGTCGGTGAACGGCCCGGCTAGGAGCCGGTAGTCGCTGTGGGGCCCTTTGGCCGTGTCCCGGACCACGCTCACGTAGTAGTTGGCGCCGTCGTGGTGGGTCTCGCCGCAGGTGCAGGGTTCAGGGATGCTCAACCGGCTCATAGGCGTCCTCCGGCACTGGCCAGAGCGGGTGACCAGTCGCCTTCCGCTTGGCGTTCACGAGCTTGATGCAGTCGTGGCAGATCGGTTGCCCGTTGTAGCTCGGTTGAAGTCGAACAGCCGCTTGCAGGAGAAGCATGGACCTTTGCAGATCATATAGCCCATCACGTCACCTCCTCTACAGGCCAGAGGGCGACCCTCCAGTAGGGGGCCTCGGCGAACGACAGGGGGGCCAGGTGCCTTCCGTAGGCCAAGTGCCCGTTGTCGAGGGTGACGACGATGTTCGCGGCCACCGCCCACCAGGGGGCCGTGGTCACGGGAACCCCGTGCTTTTCACCGGGCTCGCACCAGTCTATGTGCGTAACCGTGGCCACCTTGGCGGCCTCGTTGCCCCAGGCACCCCGCCAGAGGACCTTGTCTCCGACGCTCAGCATTGGAACCGTCATGTCGCCTCTCCTTTCAGCAGCAGCCCCGGCTCCGGCAGGAGCCAGCGCGCCCACTTGGGCGTCCACTTGGGGGGCCACTCATCCTTGGCCGTGAACGGGCGCCCGCACTCGCAGGCGAGCCGGGTCGTCAGCCCGGCTGCTTCGCACTCGGGGCATTCCACGTATCGGGCCTTCATGTCAGACCTCCCCTGCGCCGGTGACGAGCACGTCCCCGACGATGTGATTGGCCCCGAGCGTGCGAACGTGGAGCCGGGCGAGGAGGGCGCTGGCCTGGGCGTTGTACGCTTTCCCCGTCAGGCGCCCCTCCTCGTCCATCCACATCCGCCGGAAGGGCCGCCCCGGAACGGTCAGCATTTCGACCGTCGTGCAGCCGATTAGGCCGTACATTTCCTTGAGAGTGAATTTCTTCCCCGTAGGGTGTACCTCGCTCGTCGTTCCATCCGTGCGCATCAGAGTCGCCATCGCTCCTCCTCCTTCTTCGCTCTCTCGTTCTTTTCTGTCCACGGCTTTGTTGTAGCATGGGTGCGGGCTAGGTGTCAAGTAGAATTTAACACCCAGGGGGTCGCTTCTGGGGTAGAATGGCGCCATGACGAACCGACTCGTGACCATGATCGAGCAACGGCGGGCGACCCTCACCAATCTCCAGGGCGAGCTGGCGGATCTGGAAAAGGCTCGGGTCCTGCTGACCGACGGGGAGCCGGACTGGCCTGCGTTCGCTGCTCTCTGGCAACGCTCCGGCGCGGCTCACGTCGTCATCTACCGTGCCTCAAAGAACGGAAAAATGTACCGGCGCCTGGTTCTGTATGTCGGGGCGGGGGCCTCGACCGAGGAACTCCTCGCCCTCAGGGGGGATCTCGGCGGCACCCTGACGTTGGCCCCACGCCGGCGCTGGATCGCTACGGGGGCCCTGGCCAAGTGGCTTTGTCAGGGGATGCTTCCACATGTTGAAGGGAGCTGGAAGGAGCAGCTTCGCGATCTGCTGGCGACGGAGACGTCTGGGTGCGTGTCCCCTAAGGTCATCAAGGCCGCCACGCCAAGCCGACCTATCCCTCAGTGCATCGCCCCACCCAAGCCTACTAGGGCTAGACTTCCTAGGGCTATCCCTGCCACGCCTACCCCGGTCAGGGAGGCCCCAGCCCCGCCGCCAGCCCAGGTCGTCCAGGTAGCCAAGAAAGATCCGGTGCCGAGCTTGGGGCACCCCCCGCCCCAGGTCGCCCCGCAGCGGGGTCCCTGGTGCGTTGTGGATGCCCAGGGGGCCGTGCTGGCGCAGGGTCTTGACCGTCACCGGATGGAGGAGCTGGCCGAGGTCGTGGAGGGTCGCGTGGTGCCCGCCGGGCAAGTCGTCAAATAAGACTTGACAAGCCGGAACCGCTGGGCGTAGGGTGGGGACAAATGACGAAGAAGAGGCTGGCGGGCCGGTTCGATCCTCAGAAGCTCTTGGCCCTCCGGCGCCGCCGGGGCCTCTCCCTCCGGCAGTTCGGGGCGAAGATCGGGCGATCAGGGGCGTCGATCAAGCAGATCGAGGACGGCCACGCCCATCCCTCGATGCAGACCGTGGAGAAGATCGCGGAGGTGTTCGAGATGGACATTCGGGAGTTTTTTATATGAAGATCCCCAAGATTGTCGAGGAAGTGGAGCAGATGACCCGGCTGGAACTCTGCCGCCTCTGGCGCTTCGCGCCCGCAGGAGAGTTCTGGCGGCATGGGGATCCCGTAGCCGAGGCCGCAGAGAAGCGGCTGAAGACCCTCGGCGGGTTTTCCCCTGAAATCTCCAAGCAGATCGGCTGGGATCGGTGATGGACGCTCTCTGGCTCATTGAGCAGGTCGAAGCGGGCGGCGGGCGCTATGTGGGAATCCAGGAGCGTCTAGTGGCCGGAGTCCCGGCGCTGGTTTTGTTCGACGACCCGGAGACGGGCACCACGCTCTCCGTGCCCCTACCCGACCTGACGGCGGAGGCCGTCCGGGCGCGGCTGGCGGAGAGCCGGAAGGATCACCTCGTGAGGAACGGAGAGGGAGCATGACGAACAATGCCGAAGCGTTGGTCGCTCTCGCACCCCGAGAGCCCGTGTCGTTGGATCTCTTCAACCTCCTGCGGGAGCAGGCACAGTTCCTCATCAAGAGCGAATTCCTGCCCGCCCATATCACGACGGCTGAACAGGCTGTCGCGGTCGTCCTGATCGGCCGGGAAATCGGGATCCCGATGATGCAGGCTCTGCGCAAAGTGTTCATCATCCAGAAGACGCCGGCGCTGGCGGCCGAACTGATGCTGGCCCTAGCCGAGCGGACCGGGGAACTGGAAGACCTCAAGATCGAGGACGACGGGACTGCCTGCACGGTGATGATCAAGCGGAAGGGGCGCAAGAGTCCGGTGAGTACCACCTTTTCGGCCAAGGACGCCGATGCCATGCAACTCAGCGGCAAGGACAACTGGAAAAAGCAGCCCACCGTGATGCGCCGCTGGCGGGCGATCTCGGCGAATCTCCGGCTGAGCTTCCCCGACGCCATCGGCGGCATGTATTCCGTCGATGAGGTTGCCCCAGAGCTGCCACTCGACGAGCGGGGGAGTCCCATAGCGTTGCCGCCCGCCCCGGAAGTCGTCGCCGCCTCTCTCATGCCGCGGAAGGTCGGTGAGACCCCGCCGGTTCTGACCGGGCCGGTCGTCCGCGATCCCGAGCAGGAGACGCGGGAGATTCTGGAGGCGATGCTGGGTGAGGATGTGTTGGCGGCGCAGCCAGGTCAGCCGGGAAGTGCCCGGGTGGTAGGCCCGGAGCCTGGCCCCCTCGCCGACACGGAGACGGCCGCGCAGCCGGAGCTGCCTCGTGGGCCAGCGAGCCCTCCGGCACGCGAGCCCGTCCGGTTCACCATCGGCAAGACCCCCTACGAGACGGCGGGCATCACCCGTGACCAGATGCTCTCGTCGTTCGACCTGGAAACCCAGGTGGAGAAGAAGCAGAAGG
>ERZ1292642.12-Hain-H14-01um-R1-12-length-88145-cov-8_pt1 | contig 88145 bp, 133 predicted proteins | sample MGYA00564403_ERZ1292642 | MGnify/ENA primary metagenome ERZ1292642 (study PRJEB36523, sample SAMEA6512643) | groundwater metagenome | collected 2019-01-09 | study: AquaDiva: Metagenomics assemblies of 32 groundwater samples
CCTACATTTATTGATATTGCATCGTCTTTTGCATTCTTGAGCTTTGTCAAATAATCATAAAATGTAGCTGATGCTTGTAAAGAGCCAAGGGCAGACCCTAAATTCTTACGCTGCTCCGAAAGATTATTTAGTTCAAATTCAGATATTTTTATCTTGTCAAGCAACTCGCCTTGATTCTTTTGTCTTTGAATTTCTTGCATTTGAGACTTTAATTTATTGTGCCTATCGAGAGCAACTTTCTCAGTGGCAATCTGATTTTCACTGTTGTACTGTTCAACGTCTTTTATGATCCTGTCATAATCTGTAGCTCTTTTTTCAAATTGTTTATGCACTTGTAGAGCAGCAATTGCAGAAGCAACTTCTATGTTTGATGCTTGGATTGCTCTCATTGTATCAAGAGATCGTCCAAGATATTTCTTTGAAAGAGCAGCAATTGCCGTAGATGCCCCAGCATCAATTTGATATTTCATCGTAGAATCAAATTTATCTCTGCTCTTTAATTGTTCTACAAGACTTGCGTCGTCATTCCAATATTCACTGACAGAATCATAAAAAGCAAGAGCACTATTGTCTCTTTGATATTTAATATTTTCTCTTTCTACTTGGTCCATAATATGTTCAAGAGACAATTCAACATTAACAGCGGCAATGCTCTCTTTCAAATCAGATAATGTACTTGGAGAAGCCTGCTTCAATGGAACCTTCCTTAAAGCAGATGTAATCTCTTCTCCTTTCTTTCGCAGCCGCCAATAGTTTTTAACCTTGTCTACTACGTCTTTTAACTTCTCTTCTGATTTTAATTCAAATGGTTTAATCGATGTTCCGATTTCTATTGTTGGAACTTCACTTGGTCTTTCTGCACCTTTTTCTTGTTCAAAGAAATCTTCTGCTTGTTTATCAAAATGTTGAGCAATAACATTTTCCTGCTGCTCTGGAGTGAGTCCCTCTAATTTGTCAATACTTGGAAGAGCAATACTTTGAGATTCATATTGGGGAATTTCTTTTTCAACTTCAGAAACAATCTCTTCATCAGTCAACTTTCCAAGTCGTTTTCCAATTTTAACAGCAACAAGTTCTCTTTCTCGCTGCACTCTATCTCTAATCTTCTTCTCAGAATTAGCAGCATATCTCAACATAGTGTCTGTCAAATGCTTTGCTTGATCTTTGTCCTCTTCACCAATAGAATCTTCTACATAATGTTGTATATCGTCCCTTTTGTCCATGAAAAGTTTCTTATCTACTTTTTCCAATCCAAAGGCTTTTGTCATATCATCAGCAGCAACACGAATTTCCTGTAACGCTTCCTTCTGCAATTTCCTTCTTTCCTCAATTAGCGGATCATTATATGCAACTGCTTCTTCGATTTGTTGCTCTAACTTTACGTCTCTCGTGCTTTTCTTTGGTGTTCCAGTAAGTACCAAATGTCTTCTAGCGGAAATTTCTGGGCCTCCTCCACCGGTCACAGCAAACAGCCCATCCGGGCGTTTTGTGACTAATATATGACGCCCATGGAGAGGAGAAGAAACATCAGTGACTGTAATCCATATGCTAGAGCCCACAGGCACCTTTTCAAAATTCACCTTTCCTCTAGCATCTGTTGGAGTAGAAATTACTGCTTTGCTTAAAAAGCCGCTTCTGAAATCGAGAAGAATTGGCTCATTATTTTTTACTGATTTCAAATCGGGACACAAACAAAAATGAGAACAGTCACATCCTTTTTCATCACAATTACACTTGCCTGGACATTCTTCACAGGTCTTCCAAATATCTAATTGAGAACTTCCCCCATAAAATACTGGCTCATGCTCTGGACTTCTAATGTTGTCCATATCTTCATTCGAAGATGGAAATTTCGACTTCAAAACATCTTCATTTAACAAATGATGCAGAATTTCTTTAAACACACCCAGATTATAATCATCAATTTCATCCAATCCAATCCATTTATAATCTGTATGCTCATTACTTAATCTAACATCAGCACCATCAATTTGAACTTTATAAAAAATTATTGGTTTTGTTTCTCTTCCTAATGTTAAAACTTTGGTGAATAATTCCTCTGGGTGTTCAAAAGTTATTCCAGTTTCTTCTTTTACTTCTCTTTTCAGTCCCTCTTCTGGCCCTTCATTGTCCTGCAAATGTCCCCCAACCAGATCCCAAAAAGAAGAGTGTCTGTCTTTTAGAACTAATACTTTTCCGTCTTTATTGATTACAATTGCCTTAACACCAAGCTTAATATCTGATAAAGCCAAGAAGCTTGAATCATAAGACTTAATAATCCAAGGAAATTGTTTCAGCATTGCAGCCACAGGAGTGGGTCTTGTAGTTATCCTTCCAGGCCTTGATAGTGCTACTCTTCTAACGAATGGTGCAAGTTTATGAGCCAGTGAGACTTGATGGGCATAAAGTTTAATTGGAGCATATGGCATTTCTTTTCCCTCTTCAGTAAACCTCCTCTCTGTAATTTTCTGCTCTTTATCGAATTTTGTATATTTCCTCATTTGGTCAAATAGGGCATCTGGACTAATTTTATGGGCACGGGCAATTGCACCCACTGTAATGTCGGTTATCACATCTTCTTCCTCAGATTCTGGCTCTGGATGGGTATATTCTTCGTACTGAGATGTTCCAGCGCCAACAGAGCGATGCTCAAAACGATGATGCTGAGAAATTGAATGACATCCAATAATCTCAGAATGCTTATGAAATCCTACTGGACATAAAGCAAAGGGGCTTTCTTGATATTGCTTATTTACCCAATTTTGGAAAGCTAGTACCACGTAGTAATTTTCATTGAGGTCCCTGAATCTGAGACTGTAGAAGTAGTGTTCCACCATGGTGGCTCATATTTCGATATTCCACATCTACGACACATATAACTTGTCCCAGCCGTTGTAGTTCCCCATGGATAAAAATTTTGCCAATCGTGTCCATATTTTGCACATAAAGACTGAACAGATTCTACCAATTCAATAATTTGTTTTTGATGACACTCATGTTTGCATCCGGCTTCACAGCAACACTTTCTCTTAGACATTATTTCTTCTCCTTATTTCCACATTTACAATTTTTGCATTCACATTCTTTTTCCATTTTATGTATCCTCCATTACATCATTTGGCTGAGTTGGCTTGTTTAACGTAGCATTATGGGATTGACTTATTTCATGGGGCGGAAAATTATCATGATTGTGCAATTTTGGCTCAATCTTAACAATTGTCATGAGCTTCCCATTTGGATAAAAGCTGGCTTGGAAATTATTTCCAATGCTAGAAAAAAGAATAGTTTTGAAATCATCAGAAACTTTTTCAATCTTTTCAACTGGGTATCCAGTGTCTATAATTTGACCTATCCAATTCATAGACTTCTGCATCATGGATAATGGGCTTCCAAAACTTTTGTTCTCAATCTCTTGATTCCCTTCCGTTGCTCTTTCTTCTGGTATTCCTTCTGTTTCTTGCTCTTGGCCAGGCTGTGGTTGCTCTGGAGTTCCTCCTCCAAATCCTCCTCCACCAAACATGTTCATTCTCTTTGCTTCTCCACTTACTTCAAAATCAACATCCATAATTTCTGCACTTCCAGATTTTATCTTTATATCAAATCCCATCTGGAAAAGCATATTTGCAGTTGCAACCTTTTGTTGAGAAAGAGCCATTCTTGTTGTATCTGCCTTTTCTTCCGGCTGCTGAAGCTCCAATAACCAATCTGTAATTCCAAATGCATCGAGAAGATATGGAAATACCTTTTCATGAAATATCCTCTGATCCCCCTCTACAACACGAGACATAACAGTAAGCTGTTGGCTTTGGGAAGAAAGTCCACCCAAAGAATCTGCCGCACCTTGCCATATTGGTGTAACACCCCAAAGGGCAGCAATTCTTTCCCTTATCTCTTGCTTGACTGGCATATAATCCATTTCTTGAAGAGTGTGAAATAACCGAACCATATCGGCTCGCCCTCTATTTCCAGACTTTGCAGAAACACCAACAAGAGGAACATAATCTGGATTCCTTCTTAATTCCGCCGCAAGATAATCTCTCTCTCTTCTCAGACTTTCAATATCGTCCGTAAATACCATAAGCATAGAAGCTGGCATTTTTCGTTCATAAAAATAACGAAATAACATTTTGTCCATTCCAATTAGGGTAAGAGCTTTCTCAAAAATGGTCAATATGGGAGACCAGCCATATGTTTCTGTTTCATCAAATTTAGAAATATGAATTACTTCATTATCGGTAAGATACATTGATTTACCTTGATAGGTTCGTCTATGATAAATATACATTGCAGGAGTAAGATCATATCCACACTCTTGACATCTTCCACCAGCTTCTTTTATAGTATCTCTATGAATCAAACAGAAAAAATGCCTATTTTTTGGCATCCCATTTTGGTCCATGTCAAATTCAATAAGTGCGGGATGAAGCCTACGAATTTCTAATGGCTTTGATACAATCTGTCCTTCAGCATCTTTATACTCTTTTGCAATATACAAAAAAGCGTCGTCAACGATGTTAGCGTCTACATAGAATTGTTTAAGTACTTCCTCCAAAGATTGATCCCAAATGTTACAATCCTTCATGAATTCATTGAAAATTGTTTTTTGACTTTCATCTGGTTCTTTTAATTCCCCATTTTCTTTACATTTTTCACATTCATCTACTTTATCTTGATATTCTGTTTCACATTTCTCGCAAATAACTGCAAACTTTGATTTCCAGGAAAAACCTTTTCTAAAAACTTCCTGCTTCAAATGTAAAATTGGCCCACGAATTTCAGCAGTTTGACTATAAATTGTAATCAAATCTGAAATAAGTTGATATCTATAAGCAGCTTGTCTTCTAATCCAATCATTAACAAGATGCTCTAGGCCAATTGTCTGTGGAGTATACTTATCTCCCTCGGCTTTAGAAAGAGTTAGTCCAAGCGTATTTGAAAGCATTGCTATATTTTGATCTTGTGCTGCCCAATATGGAGTTTCTGGTAAGATGTCTTTTATTTTCATTCTTTCATATCACCGATTTCGCCCAAAGCAGCAAGTTTGAGAATCTGATCCATCGCCTTGGATTTTAATTCAAAGCCTTCAGACCGCAATGGCTTTTCATTATGAGGTTTTTTCAAACTGAGAATTTCTTGATCCTTCTTCTCTATTTCTGACTTCAGATCTTCCATCTCTTGCTGCTGAAGATTCTTTGCAAAACTTTGTATAATTTTTAATCTTGAGGCTTCTTCCAAAACCACAGAAAATTGATCCTCTGTCAAGATAGTAACAGCCTGAGAATCATCTGGGATGTCATCATCCAATGAGGAAGCTGACATTCCTGGATGCCATAAGTTATAGATCCGCCACGTACCTGTTTTCTCATCTCTCTTTGCTACATATTGTCTTGCCTTGTCCCTTAAAATATCACCTAACATCTGTCATTACTCCTTTCCAATAACAACTTAAACATTTTTGATTTTTAAGGATCCATCCTTCTGGACGACCACATTCTGGACAAAATAGTTTTCCAGACCAATTACAATTTGTACAATTCTCTCCTGAAAGAGGAAAAGAGCATGAAGGGCACGTAGCCATTATTTTATTATAATCTAATTCAGCCGTTCTATAAAAACTATCAGATCTTTCAGTGTCTATTAAGCTCTGCAAATTTCCGACTGTTTGCGTTCTTTTCCCTGTCCCTTCAGCTTCAAATTGAGCAAGTAAAGAAAGAGCGCAGGAAAAGAAAGAGTCTCCATGCCCCATTGGAGTTTCTGGTGCTTGCAAATTTGAATCTACGCAAACAATTTGAGATCTAAATCTCTCATCGTCTATCAAAGAGATTGTTCTTTCAGATACATACTTGTCAAAAGCCTTGGCTGCCTGCAATTTGTTTTTTTCTGTAAAGACAAATGGCTTCCAGGCTGGCTTCAAACCACGATCTTCAAGTTCTGCTCTTGTATTGTCATAATATCCAATATTTACCCTAAAGACTTCTGCTACTTCATTAAGCAATTCCGCTTGTTTATCATAAGACATTCCATCTATAAATGACTGATGAATATTTATTATTTTTCCGTCTTTTCGCCCCATTACGACCAAATGAGAGGGATGCCTCTTTTTTCCAACATCATATCCAGCAGTTACAAAATCAAATTCAGAACGATACTCCCTAGAAATGAAATGATTTTTAAGCTGCGAATTGGTAACTTCATTTAACTCATCTAAAGAAAAATATCCTGCTGTATTTGACAAATGCGGGGCAAGCATAAACTCAGAATTGAATGCCTTGTTCTTTCTCTTTTCTGTTTCCAAATATTCTTTTGAATATTTTTCTGGAAATAGAATATAACGATTCGGTTCAGGATTAAGAGCGGGCAACACCCTAGAATAAAATCTCTCATCATCACAAAGTTTATTCAATAAATCGTCTGGAGCCATTGGTGTGCCCAATACAATAAGAGGAGTACCAGGATTTGGAATATAAATTGTTTCAGCCATAAAATGCTCTTCAATTTTGTATAACTGAGCAAGGTTCATTTTATTCTCTGGGTCTTTCAATACATCGTCGACCACCACAATCGCCCCCGTATGGAAACCGCGTTTGAAGGCAAACAAACCACCAGTAGTAATTTCCATTTTTGATTTTCCAACTTGATAACGAAAAACAGATTCGGAAGTCTTTGCTAAGTCTTCAATGCCTTTGGAAAGTTCTTCATTTCTATTAACATGTGTTTTAGCTTCTTTTGAATGATAATTTGCCATTTCATCTTTGAAGCTAAGACCAAGGGCATTTGTGTAAGTAGCCCCCTTTTGAATTAAATCAAGCATTCGCCATGTAATGGCAGCATAATTCAAAACAGTAGATTTCAAATGCCCACGAGGAAGAACAGCAACATAAAATTTTCCGTCGGCTATTGCCCGATCCAAGTCAGTACATATAAGTCCGACGTGATAAGCAAAAAAATATTCAGGATGCTCGTAGCCTTTTGACCAAATATCCCGAACAAATTCCCAAAAACTCCCTACTTTTATGGTATTGGAAGAAGAGAGAAGACCTTCTGCTATTCTGTTCAATGCATCAGTTAGCGATAATGCATCATCATTCTTCTTTCTGAAGGCCACTTTCTAGCATTTCTCCTGCCAAACTCTTAAGACGCAGACCAACCTTTCTCAAAATTGTCTCGTCTGCTATTTCTTCTAAAAGAATCTGCATCAATTTATTTACAAAATTTACTGAAATAACCCCCATTTGAATTTGACGCTCCCCCTTAATTCCCAAATCAACCATTTTTGCGGCATCCAATCCACCAAAAATGGTTTGAGCTTCTATTTCCGAAAGACCCCTTGCCCACATTTTTCTATATGCATTAATTTGAGCAGTAGTCAAACCAGCCTTCTCGCTAGAAATTTCATCTATTACTTTTGCTAATGCTCTCTGACGAGCTTCATCTCTTAGCTCTGTCCAATTTCCTCTCTGTGCCCACCCCATTATAGTTTCTGTTTTTATTGGTCTTTGAGTTTTGAGCCTTATTTCTCTAAGAATTTCCTTAATCTCTTTTCCAGAAATGTACATTGATCGGGCCATTTCCTTCATTTCTTCAGAAAAAGGCTCAATAGATTTTGCCTTATCAGATTTTTCTACTGGGCTTTCACCAGTATTTTTTGTGGGGCTTTTCATAATCCGGAACATTTCCTCCAAATGGAAACTTGGAAAAGTCCATGTGACCTTTTACTTTATCATCGCTTCTGACACAACAAATAGCGTGCCTATATTTTCTCTTCGAATTCAAATCGCCCTCTTCAAGCTCCAGAGGTCTTATTCCTATTTCTGCTCTTGTGCAAATTCCTGTAAAAGCATCATCATCAAAATGCTCTTGCCCAACTGCAGTATCAATAAACTTCTTAAAATTTATCTTTTTATTCCAAATACAGTCAGTATCGTTGCAATACACAATTTTTTTGTAGCTATCTAAATCATCATCAACTTTACAACAAACATTAGTTTCATCACATTTACAAAATTCACTGCATTTTTCTGTCATTTTTCATTCCTCTAAGGAAAAAACTCCTTGCCTCACTAAAAGTATCATAATTCTCCCCATCATAAGACATAGCAGCAACAATTGAAGCCCATTCATCAACAGAAATTCTAAGCACTGTGTCTGCATCTTGGTTTGATATTACAACACCACTATTGCCGTCCCTTCGAAAGTACCACCAGTCCCGCCAGTGATACATTTTTATTTCTCCATATTGCTTTTACTTTCATGTCTAATGCCATATAAAGAGAGACAGGACGCATCATAAAAATCTTGGTCTAAACCGTCTTCAAGGCCAAACTGTCTTATCGCAAATTTCTTTATATCCTCCTTTTTTGCCGCCCCATTGCCAACAACTTCTTTTTTCCAGGTTCTATTCATAACTATATTATATTCTATTCCCAACTCAGTACATATTACCTGTATCATTGAAACAATTTTTGCCAAGTTGATTGTCGTTATCGGATTTTGAATATATATAACATCTTCTACATAAACTTTTAAATCTTCATATTTGTCTATTAAATCATTCAACAAATCCCTAAAATCATTCATAAGCTCATTATATCTTTTCAAAGTATCTGGGCTCTTACTTCTTACTGCCCACTTTCCTACAAGTTTCCCATTTTTCCGAAGTCCAACACAATGAATGGCCTTTGTAGAAGAATCAATTCCGAGAATCATCTAACTGTTTTATCCAAACGATTTTTAACTTTCCTGACAAAGTAGAATTCAAAACACTTTCAACCATATCCTCATCAGCCCCAAGGCCGTCATATTTTCCGATAATTGCCCCCATAATAACTAATTTATTTTCAAATAACTCTTCATACTCTACGTGTGCAATAATCTTCGCAGAAACCCCAGATGATGAGCACTCCCCAGATTTTCTTTTCATTTGTACCAAAGCATATTCCCGTTCCATAGATTTGCAATCTTCTGAAACATCTTTTTCAAAACCATATGTTGTACCGAAAAGTTGCATCTTTTTGTCTCCTTAAACCAATCCAATTTTCCTTCTAACTTTTTCTATTTGTTTGTCAGTATTCTTCATTTCATATATTTCTGCAAGAGAATAGTTACCTTTACTTATTTCAAATGGTACCAATTTTTGAGCTTTTTCATACGGAAGTTCATTCACTTCAATACGCTCCAAACACCTCCCTGGCCTTAACAATGCAGGATTTATTTTCGATAATTCGTGATTAAAAGTTACAACTATAATTGAATCAAGCAATAAAGACAAAAGACCATCAGTTACATTCAATAAATTTGATGTTTCTTCTACATAATGAGTCACATTATCAACAGACAATATGTCCCCAACATCCTCCAAAATTATAATGCTTTTAGGATATTCAAGAGCAACGCTCTGCAATTCAGCCGAATTTTTAATTAACAAGGTAGACGGCAAACACACTACACCAATTCTAGTACCTTTTAATTCAGAAAGCATTGATCTAATTAAATAACTTTTGCCAGTACCAACTGGCCCATTAATCAATACAATTCCATGTTTTACTACCTTTGCTTTTTCAATCAAATTATAGGTTTTTGACAAAACCAAATCAGTATAATTATTTTCTATACTCTTCAATGCTATAGAATCAAAATTTGTCTCTTTAAATCGCAACCCTATTTGGCCCATAAATGCAAAGACCACACCTGTTTTTTCATCTTTTGGTTCATTAATATAACTAAAACCATTTTCAAAAAGAAAATTGACAAATTTGAATTTATCAAAAGTATGAAAATAATCAACAGCAAAGTTTATATTTTGATACACCGTATTGTTTTTATACCCACTTGTGACCCTAACAATAGCGTCATCTTTTTCAAAAACAATGCTTAACACAGCCGAATCCATTTCTTGCCATTTATCCACAAATCCTAATTTTGCAAGCAAACTAACAATTTTTTGAAGCCACCCAAGCTCAGACAATTGATCGCCACCAAACAAAAAAAGATCAAAATAATTTACAGCGAAACAATGTTTTCTGAAAAATGATTCTCTCAAAATATTATATTGTGCAATTGAATTGCCATTCAGTCTATGAGAAAAAACATCCATTGCACCAACAAACTTTCCGTCCGATCCGTCGCTTATTACTTCTGCTGGTCCATTTACCGATTCCAAAAATGCTCTCCTTTTTTAATTAGAAATCCAACACAAGACAACTTCTGCTATGGGCAATGATACAAGTGTTTTGCAGTAGAGTATTCACATTTGTGAATTGGACATCTCGAGGCACCACACAAGGCACAATTCTTAACTATTCTAATAGTACCGCCTTCCATATAACACTTAACCTTTTTATGCTCGCTACAAAAAATATCTTCAGGAACTTTTCTATTTCCACATTGATGCCCCCGCCCCAGATCAAACTCGCATTGATAGATATCAACAAATTTCCCCGGCATATCTTGCGCCCACACATTCATACCTTTTCCCCTCCACTTATCCTTAAAGACATAATCCTACTTACGGTATCCCACAAAGATTTATAAGCGTCTCTCATCCCAAGAACTCTAGCATGCAAACCGTTGAGCTCTATAAGATCTTGCTTTGTTTTCCTAAGTAAAGAATTACTTGCAATAGCCTCTCCATGCAAAGCCTCCTTCAATGGCTTTTTCTCCCTTCCCTGACTCAATAAAAACATTGACTTCGACATTCCTTCTTCAAAACTAGAGTCTAAAACTTGCCGTTTAGATTCCAAATATGCAAGTTGGGCCTCCAAATATGCTCTATAGCCACCAAATAGAGAAAGATGTTCTTCTAACTGAAGATTTGTACATTTATCAAAATTTGGTATTGTAATTTTTCCTTTCTCAATTATGTCCACAAAAATATCCGGAACATTTATCTCTTTCATTTCCTGCTCAATCTTCTTAATAGCCACCTCAAAATTCCAACCTTTTAATGCTGCGACAAGAGGCAAAGTAAGAACTAACCGCCCTCTCTCATCAATTGTCCCTTTGCTCTTAACAATTTTATAGATTTCTGGATCATCATCAACTCTATACGACCACTCCACTCCTCTTTCATCTACGACGATAATATGTTCAGGAGATTGAGAGGCAGTCGCAATATCTGCTGTGGTCTTTTCCGATTTGGGGGACATTTTTCTCTCCTGCCATCTTCACGATATTATTTAATCTCACCAAAATTACATTATTCCACAACTCATAATCTTTCTTTATTTCAAAGCATTTCCATTTCTGATTGTCCTTGTTCTCATAAAGAACAATTCCATTATCATATCCTAATATATTCAAATAGGCTTGAAGTTGAACTTCGTGCTCTGGTTTTGCTGTAGCTAACTTCTTAAACCCACCATCATTAATCGTTTTCATTTCTATCACATAAAAAAGCCCATTTTCATCATTTCTAATTATACAATCGCATCTTCCGTGTATTGATGGATTTTTCCAATTTGAGACTTTTTCCTCTTCAATTAAACATCCCATTTCTCTAAAGTAATTTGAAATCCTTTTATGTGCATCATTTCCGTGCCCAAAAATTCTTGCTAGATGCCCGTCCACTTCTGAATCAGGAAGAAGGCCAAGGTAGTGATAATACAAATATCTATCGCAAGGATTTCCAATAGCGGAGCCATAAAAACAATTTGGATCTTTTCTAGACTGCCTTTTTGGCTTAAAAAGATGAACATCTACCATATTTGAAAGCCAATTATGTTCCGGATCAGTAATAATTTTTCGGCGTTCCAATAATCTAGCTAATCCTGGCAATTCAATAACTCCTCATTAAGAAATTTTTCTATATTGATATAGCTTACTTGTTTAATATGAATTACTTTGCTTATACCATTTTCTAAAAGCTCTTTATCTCTTTTTCTATCTGCCTTTTTGAAATGGCCATAAACACCATCACACTCAAGAACTATTTCTATTTCAGGAAGAAAGAAGTCAACGATATACTTTCCTATTTCATATTGCTGAGCATATCTTAATCCAACATTTGTAAGATACCCTGCAACCAATTGTTCTTGTGTTGTAAAATCACGAGGAAGCATTCACGATCCCCAAAATATTATTTGATGTATTACAATAATCCTGATTGATATCTATCCCTATAAAATGTCTTTTATTCTTCTTGGCTTCAGCACAAACAGTTCCGGAGCCGCACATAGGATCAAGAACCAAATCCCCTTGATTTGTCCAACACAATACATGGTCAGACGCAAGCAAATTTGGAAATGTAGCTGGATGTTTCAATTTCTCTTTGTTTCTACCCTTTTCTAAACTAGACGGCAAATAATTCCATATTGTTCCTCTGTCCTTTTGTGCCTTATAAACATAACCCTCATTTTTTATCCTATAAGTTTCACCACTTGTACTTCTTTTTGTGCCATGCAAAATCCCGCCATAACTTTTTGAAGGTATACTCAAAAAATCCTTATTAAAAACACGCGGTTTGTCTCCTTTCAGAAACACTGGCATGTACTCGTGATCAACGCGAAATCTTTTGCTCCACCATCCTCCAGGAACACCAAATCTACTATAAATTAAACATTCGAACAACTTAAAACCAGCATCATCACACCAATTGATTATTGTTCTAAAAGAAGTAAGACTTTTGCCAAAATTTCTAGTTTGATCTTGTATCACCATAACAGCAATTCCGCCATCTTTTAATATTCTAAAAATCTCTTTGCCTAACAATTTCAAATCAACTTGACCATATTGTCTTAAATTATCATAAGGAGGCGATGTTAAAACCAAATCAACTGAGCAATTATTAATATTATCGCGTAAAAAATCAACAGCATCAGAGCAATAGATTTTATCAAACATTAAATCCAAATCTCCTTTTCTATTGCTTTTAGCAATTCTCCAGAAGTTTTCAAATAATCCCTTACTTCATTAAGCCCAAGAAAATTCTTGTCCATTCCCTCTATTCTATACCACGGCCCAGCCTGTTTAATAATCTTCTTATTGATTGCTTCTCTTACTGTTGTTTCCAATAAATCAATCCCTCCTTCCATTCTAAAGGGAATGATACAAGCCTGCTCTAGCTTTCCTCCAGCCTTTGTTTTTCTACATCGCACTTCAATATCAAACCCAACTCTTACCTTTTCTTCTTCAATCCATCCTTGCCTACGAAGGGATAAAATAATATGGCTAAAAAATTCCTGGGCAACGCCCCCAGGCATCGGATCCATGGAAACTGGCCCCAAAGCAGAACGGGTTTGATTTATCATCACAAGAGCAGACCCATTCTTCAAATGCGGAAAAAATCTCGGAAAAGCCTGATTTACCATTCTGGCTTGAGCAGCAATTGGATTATGAGAAAAATCCTCTTCCATTGAAGAAGTTGGAGCAAGACCAGCAATGCTATCCAATACTACCAAATCTACGCCTGCAATTAAAACAGCCCTCAATATATTAAATGCAGCCTCTCCACTTTCTGGTTGTACAACATACAAGTTTTCTACATTAACTCCGCATTGTTTTACCCATTCTCTATCATAGGACATTTCTGAATCAATCCAAACAACCTGTCCGCCAACTTCTTGCACCTTCTTAGCAAGCTGGGAAGCAAGATAAGACTTTCCAGAACTTCTTGGTCCTTGAAAAATTGTAACTCTTTTCTTTGGAATTCCACCTCCAAGCAAATCATCAAGAGGCTTGATTCCAAATGAGATTTTCTTGACTACAAAATCCTCATCTGATCCTTTTTTAAGATTTCCGGATTCTACAAGAGCCTCTATTCCTGATTTTTCATTTTTCTTTTTAGCCACTTTTACGTCCTACAACTTTCTCTATTCCAACGTCAATTTTCTTTTTAATTTCATCCCAAACTGCATCCAAAGCAACCCTTACTTCTTCAATTTGTGGCGCAAGAGGAAGTGAAGTTTCAATTTCACTTATCTCTTGGTTCAGCTTATAGAAATCATTCCCTTCTTTGAAAGTTACCCCAAAAGAAACAGACACTTTAGGCATTTTTTCTACTCCTTTTCTCCAGAAATTGAAAAACCATTTGCCTTTATGTTCAAAAGTGAACAGATAAGGATATTTATTGCATCTTGAATATCATCAGTACTCTTTATTATATTCCCGTCTTGCAGCAATAATAACCCTCTCTTGGCCTTAATAAAGCCATATTGAACTAACTCTTCATCAGAAAACCTACTCCAAAGATTTCCATACCTCATTTTCTTTTTACAGATTTTAATTATTTCATCATAGTTGTCTAATACCATTTCTTCTACCATTAAACCTCTCTCTCTCATTTGAATATTTTACGATAAATCCATTTCCATATTTGCAAATAATACATCTAATTCCTTTTTGCAGCATTAAATTCTTACATTTCAGGCATGGAAATTCATCAAGTAGAACTATTTCACTCTTTTTTGGATAATAGTTTGTTCGTGATTGATTAGATACAGCTTGATAATACTCGTATAAAGTTGTATTTGCATAATCTACATTGTATTTGTCCGCATATTCAATAGTATTATATTCTCCATGATTTGCTCGCACACAATGAAGACCGTCCACTTCACAACCAATTTCCAAACAAGAAGGTTTTCCAGCTGGAGCACCATTATACCCAGTAGCAAGAATTCTTTTTGTACTATTAACAACTAGAACACAGCCAGAAGATGCTCTAGGACATGAAGCTCTCCTGCTTACTACTTCTGCAATTTCCAGGAAATACTCTCTCCAAGAAGGTCTATCTTTAATCACTTGTTCTCCTCATAAGTTATTTTTGAATGGAATTTTTTCAGCTAATGACCTATAGCCTAAAGAAATGTCTGTCTTCAATGGGATATTCAAATCGTTTGATTCAAGAATATTTCTGATTCCAACAATAGAATCATGCAATTCTTCAAGCTTTATTTCACAATCTAATTCATCATGAACCTGTAACAACATGCCGCTAGATGTATTTTTCAAAAAATTTCTTACTTGAATCATTCTATCAGACAATATATCAGCACTAGTTCCCTGAACCAGATAATTTATTCCTACATAGCCCATTTCTCTTGGTATACAATAAATTCTTCCATATCTATTATGAATGTTTCCAGACAACCTGACTTTGTCAATAACTTTATTAATAAATTGCCTAGATCCTTTGATGTTATTAAAATACGAGTTTCGATATTTTTTAGCTTCTTCAACTGAAGTATTCAACTGACCTGATAAAGAATTTAAACCAATTCCATATATCAACCCAAATGTAATAGATTTTGACATCTGCCTATAGAACTTAAAATTTTTGCCAGTTTCTAATACCCCAAAAGCAGTTTTTGCTACATAGTTATGAAAATCAAATTCACTTTGTCTTAATAAATCAGATATCTCTTCGTTCTGAAGATAGCTAAGAAATACTCTGACCTCCATCTGAGAATAATCAAATCTAACAATAGCATGTCCTGGTCTAGGAACAAATAATCTTTTAACAAAGATCATACTTTCATCGTTTTCATCAAAATCAGTTGAATCTGAAAAATTCCATGTTTTTACGTCAGTAGAAACTGTTATATTTCTAAAGCCTTGTTTTGATCTAATGTAGGCTTCCATTCTCAATCTCAAATCCTCTAGTTGTTCATCTGATAAGCTTCTATCCTCAACTAGTGTAATGTATCTTGGGTTTACTTGCAAGTCTGGATCTACAGATGATAATCTTCCAGTAACAGTTCCCCAATTCTTATACGTTGTATGAACAACTTTGGTCTTACTCCATGGTATGAAATACATCTCTAGATATTTTGATAACTTTCTATATTCAGAAATCATTCCACATACTGGGTGGTTAATTTGAAGAAGAGAGCCCTCATCCCATGATGCATTTCCCTTATCTGTAATTCTAGCAGGAGCTATTCCAAGTTTAGAAAACTGCTCCCCTAATTGCTTATTACTCAGTATATTTATTTCTTTTTCGAATATTTCATTTATTCTTGGCTGTAAAATTTCAAGCCTTTTTTCAATTCTTTCTGCCCCAATTTTTGAATACTCAACATCAATACAAATTCCCCTGATTTCCATTTCAAGCAAACACTTAGTTAACTCAATTTGAATGTTCCAAATTCTACCCTGCCCGGTTTTCTCGATCTGCTTTTTTCTATCAAAATAAAGCTGTCTTGTCCATTTAACATCATCTAAACAATACTGACCTAAAATATTAACAGGAACCTGGGCATAGTTTTTCTTCCACTTGTTTTTTGTTAATAATTCCAAAAACTCTTTTTTATAATTGCTCGAATAATATTTTGAAACAAGACCATCTAGAGATAATCTAGCAAATCTCTCTGCCTCTGTCAACCTTGCCATAACTATAGTATCTATTAGTTGTTTATTATATGGGTTCAAACCAAGACCCCAGAGAAATTTTAGATCAAACTTTATATTATGGCCTATAAGAACTTCAGACAAATTTAATCTATTAATTAATCTAGCCAAATATGACTTGTCCAGGTTATCAGAAGAATTCAAATGAAAAAATGGAAAGTAAAATTGACAATTTTCTAATGTCCCTACCCCAACTCCACAAATAGAATTTTGAAAAGGATCTAAGCCACTAGTCTCTATGTCTATCACAAGCGGCCCAGATAAATCAGAAATAGAAGATTCAAAAATTTTATCAGTTACAATCATTATTCTTCTCTTCAAGAAACGTCTTCCATCTTTCAACAACAATCTTACTTTTCAGATCATACATTCTTTCAATATCTTCAGACGTTATTTCAAAAAGATGAAAAAGATTCCAAACAAATTTCTGCACATCAATCAGTTCCTCAAGCACTTTTTCTTTATCAATTTTTCTAGAATCTATTCTATGAAGTTTCCACGGCAGTTCATCAAGAAATTCACATAGCTCCTTAACTGTAGACAAAATATATTCCTTTGCCCATAATATTTTGTCCCTGTCTGTAAGTTTGTCTTTATGGAAGTATTCTATTGTTGTGTCAAAAAACTCTTTTTGATTTCTGAATTTTTCTTCCAGCATTCTGACACCTTTCTAATTGCTCTATCTTCTATTTCATTGAAGCTTGAAAAACTAGCAAGTAATAGGTCCTTCCAAATTCCCCCAATTGATGTATCTAGATTTTCTGAGTAAAAAGATAAAGATATTTTGTCTTCAATTTCCCATGGACTAGTTATCATTGGATTCATCTCAAATCTCTCATAATTTTTCTGGCTTGATATGTTCTCCATTTTCTCTAGATCCTTAGTATAAATATGACAATTAGACATGACATGAAAGTATTTTCCAATTCCTAAATTAAGTTCTACTGCCAAACTTTCTTGAAACAATGTCCAATGAAATATATCATATGGAAAGCCCAGTAACAAATCTTGTGACCTAACAAACGTCGTCAATGAAAGCTTATTGTCTGTATCAACATTGAAATGCAAGACTGAATTGCAGGGAAAATCTTTTGTTTTGGCAAGCAAATCTGATGGCCTGCTAATTACAACAATAGCTTGCCGTGTATAGACATCATCTAAAAATTTTTTCTTAACATCTTGTAATTGATTTTTTATTCTTGGGCCATAAGCCCCATATAAAGTAAGTCCATCATCACTATACTCGCTCATTTTGGAATTGAATTTTCTAATAGTCTGTACTGACTCATCCCCTAGAAAAATCCAAAAAAATTCTCCTGCCAAAAATCTTGGGCTAAGCTTCCTTGCTGGATTTTGAACCACCCTATCTCTCGGATTATCAAGAATAAGCACACCTCTAGACTCCATTACTTCCATCCCCCGTCTAGTTATTCTATTTCCAGAAGAAAGAATAGTGGATATAACATCTAAATAGCCAAAATCTACATTAGTCTGTTCTATAACAAACATATTTTCTTCACCAAACTTGCAATTTTATTTGCATATTCAAAACTATAAGTATACACTGCTGGATGATTAAAGACATAATGTTTGATTTTCATACAATCTAAAATATCAGAAGAATTTTTAAAAGAATGCTTAGACAGATAAATAACAATTTCAGGTCTTATTATTTCTATTTCACCAACAAAGACCTTTCTGTCTTGTTTAGAAATCTCTGGGACTTCATTGCTGTTGGTTATGTATTTGACTAAGTTTGTAAAACTCGCCTGCTTATCAAATCCATCATAAACAAGATTACAAATACTAAAAAAGAATTTTCCAAATAAAGAATTTGCCCACGATTCATTAAAAGATTTCTGATATTTAACAAATCCAAAATCTTTCATCTGATTAAAACGTTCAATTTCAAATCTAGAAAACGGGCACCCGGGATTCTGAGAAACAAAAAGAACCTTGTTCCCTTTAATTGTCTTAGAGTTAAAACATGGCCTTCTATAGAAATCAGAAGATAGATAAAAATTTTTGTATAAAACAAAAATCTTATTTTTTTCTTTTAATGTTAATTCCATATTGATATGCAGTCTCAATTCTATCAACAAAATGAGAAACGTCCATCCAAGACAAAGAGCTTCTAAGTTGGTCTATTAGAAGCATTTTACTTACTTGATTATCTTTTGCAAGTCCAAGAAAATGATTTGCATCAGAAATAACTAAGCCTTCTGGCAAATATTTTCTAACTCCATAGAACTCAGAAACTCCTACAGGAACACATCCAAAAAGAAGACATTCTATTATTCTACCTGTCATTAGACCAAATTTACAATAATCTTCTTTAGCTAATAGAGGAGATAAAAATGTTGATGATAAAATTTCTTTCAGTTCAAAATTAGAAATTCTTTTATTTGATGGAAATTTTAAAGATGGCCACTTTTTATCACTCTCTCTGCCTCTTTCTAGCCAATTTCCAAACAAAGTAATGTCAACATTGGAACCTATCGATCCAAGATACTTGTCTACTGCCCAATCTCTCTCGTATCGGCTCCCTACATAACAAATTGGATAAGTTCTAAGCTCCTTTATTGGAAATTGCCAAATTTCCTCCCAATCAAAGGGAACATCAACATGCCATCCATGCTTAAATCCCCAATCAAAAACTACGTCTACCTTTTTATAGTCTTCAGAATTCATCTTATAATCCTGGTCAGAAGCAATAATAATAGTATCTGTTTTCGAATAGTAATCTAATAGTTGTGTCTGAATATCAAGATCTGGAGTATATTCACTATTGTTTTTATCAGTTCCACTGTTCCTACCAGGAATTTCCCATCTCCATTCAAGAAAAAGAACGTCTAATTCAGGATATTTTTTTTCTTGCAGAGAATTATACGCCCTATACCGCTTATCTTTAGAAAATAATGAAAATGCTTCTAGCCCATATTTTGAAACTGACTCATTATCTCTGTCTGGCATCATTCTATAGACAGAATGCCCCCTTTTAACCAGCTCATTTATAATTGACCAAACATACAGATAACATCCATCAGATGCACTTATTTCCTCTCCGTTAAACAAACGATAGTCTGACAAAAACCCCCAAAAAGAATAGCCTACCTTCATACCGTCCTGCCATCTTTCAACCATTGCAGCACTAATTCTAGCCCACTTCTGACAGAGACAGTTGGTCTCCATCCAGTCTCAAAAATTCTAGTCTTGTCACCAACCCTGTTTAAAACTCCAGTCGGCTTATTAACTAAATTTGTTATCATTGGGCAATACCCCTCAATACTTGCCATTTCATTTGCTATTTGATTAAAAGTTAAGACCACTCCAGTTGCAATATTAAATGTATCATGTCTATAGTCAGACGGAAGATTACAGATAGTCCATATTGCCTCTATGACATCAGATATGTAGATAAAATCCCTACCCTGATATTCTGGCCCCCAAACTTCTAGTGGATTTTGATGAGCAATAATTCTTTTAGCAATAGCAGTTACTGGATAATCCTCATCTTGGCCAGCACCATATCCACTAAATGGCCTAGCAATCTTAATGTTTAAGTCTTTTGATTTAGTTTTAACCAAGTGAGCCAAAAGCTCGCCTGTCATCTTTGCCCACCCATAAGTCATGTCTGGAAACCCAATCTTCTTGTCTTTTATTACAAGATCATCTTCTTTAAGAATAATTCTTTTTTCATCTGTCTGCAAGTCAATTGGATAAACTGCACTAGAGCTTGGATAAAAAATAATCTTTGGCTTTTGTTTTAAACTCCACTCAAAAAATGCTATGTCAAAATTTATATTATTAGCAACATAAATAGGATTTCCATCAATTTGAGTTCTTCCGCCTATTATTGCAGCTAAATGAAAAGCATAGTCAAACTTCCTTCTGTCTCTTGCAAAAAATACCCTGCAATCCTCATTTAAGAATTCTAGTTTTCCGGTAGACCAAGAAATTGGATGTTTTCCATTGGACAAGTTATCAACTATTGTCACATCTAGTCCTTTATCAAGTAAAAACCTAGTCAAATGCCTGCCGACAAATCCGCAGCCTCCAGTTATTAACGCTGTAGCCATTACTTGCCTCCCAAAAATTCAATTATCCTATCAAAACTATCAAAATCATGTTTTATAACAGCCGGACAATTAGATAGCAAACTACTATAGATTTTATTCATCATGTCTAATTGAACAGCTGAATAAAAACTATGAGATTGACCATAATTATTTGTCATCCATACAACCATATAATCAAAATCATCAAGAGATTCTAAAACAACAGATATGTCTATAACTTCATTTCTAAGAATTCTAGAAAATACAACATCAGACCAGCAAAATCTATCAAACAAAACTGGAATTTCTAAATTAGACTCTTTAAGTTTTTTGAGAAACAAAAGATTGAAATCAATGAAATTACTAGACTCTAGTTTTCCTACAAATCTAGGTGCTATAAAAACAAGGGGGTATAATTCCCTTATTCTATCAATTAAAAACGTTTTTCCTGATCCTGGAAGACCTTCAAAAATAAGCAACTTTGGTCTAGTCATCTAGCCATCCAAATGTTCTATAACATACATCATCAAGAAGACAGTTTTTATCTCATGTCCTATATTGTCCTTTTGTATCCAGTACTGAAATTCTCATTTCTAGAAAAGATCCTCTGCTTCCTCTTCTGCCCCGTTTGACTCTGATACTTCATCATTTAACTTAACTGGTTCAGATTTTTTCATTTCTGCTTCGTCTGCCTTCAAAGCATCAGCAACTCCAATAAGCTCCTTAGCACTTTTTTCTGCTGCCTTATCTGGATACTTTGCCACAGTGCCAGTTGCAACAATCGTATATGAAGTGTCCCTTTGTGCTCCGGTTCTAGTAATTTTAACTACATTCTTTGATAAATCCCCAAGATCTGTATAGATCTCCACCAATTGATTCCAAAGATAATCTCCTTTTCCATATCCCTGAAGAAAGAGTCTAAAATCATTAACATCTTCCTTGTAGACTTTTCCACCAGGCTGCTCAACTTCTTTCCAGTCCGAACTGTCTTTATTCTTCTGATGAGTTATGTAATAAACATATGCCCACACACCAAATTTGCTAGAAGGCTTTTCTGCCTTTGAGCACTTTTTGCATTTTTCTCCATCACATAAAACAGTTTTCCAATATGTAGAAGCATTTCCAGACACCTGAAAAGTATGTGTCTTAACTTCGTCAAATCTTTTTTCATTGTCGTCTGGCTTCCCGCTTACTACAAACCTAACAAATGCTCTTTCTCCATCTCCTAAACGAAGAAATTTTGTTCCACTAGAGAAATTTTGGCTTTCCCTGTCTTCCTTGTGTCGGCTCTTTAAAGATTCTAAACCAGGCATGTTTCCTTTTCCTCCTTATTTTGACACTCTTTATTTCCATTACATGTTCTAAAACTAACAGAATTGATGTATGGAAAGACACCTTGTAAAATCCAGCTTTGCATTTCTTCTTCTGTCGGATAATGAACTCCCGTTTCATACCGATGAATTTTTCCGGGACACTTCATCATGCTATCATTCCCCTTTTTTGTATTATATACCTTAAAATTTCCGGATCTCTTACATCTTGAACATCCTTTACTCCTGCTGGCAAATTGATTCTACTAATTTGATAATACTTTTTGATTCTCCTTTCTATTTCGTCTGAAGCAATACTTCCAGTCTTGTCATTGTCTGTACAAATTACAATTTCACCACATTTGAAATTATCAATCAAAAGGTTACACTGCTCTGTAGAAATATGTGCCCCTAAAATTGCCACGGCAGGAAAACCATTCTGAATAAGCCAAATACAATCTAATGGTCCCTCAACAATACAAAGAAAATCTTTTACATCTTCAGCTATATTATATCCTCCAAAAAGAACTTTACTCTTGCGAAAACCTTTGCTGTATAAATATCTTGGAATTCTCCCATTTGGCTGTCTTTTTATCACGCCAACAATTTTTCCATCCAAGTGATAAACTGGAATCACCAAAGACCCAGTTTGCTCGTCAAAAGAGCATTCATATTTTTTTAAATATTCTGATTTAAACCCCCTGTCAAAAATCCAACCAGGAACAAAATTTCGCATGAATGGAAATTCTTTAAGTTCATTTAGTGTCTCTTCCTTTTCCTCCCTTTTTTCAAAAAACTTAGCTTCTGGAAAATCAAAAAACTTTACTGTTTCGCCTGAAATTCTAGACAGCAAATCTTCAATTTTTCCACCAAGACCTTCTGCAAAACAGCACCACAGACCAGTTTCTAGATTAATTGAAAAACTAGGATGTCTATCATCGTGAAATGGACAACGAGCAACATATTCCTTCCCAACTATTTGCCCCCTGCCCACACCCAAATCACTTAAAATCGCAAGGATCTTTTCTTTGTCTATCTTCTTTCTTTGACTAAGTTTTATCACTTCTTAACACCATTATAATTTGCCTATCAACAATTGTAGGCTTAGAATCAATTATACAATTCCCAACTCTATCAAAAACAGTTTTCATAATTTTCATACCATTCTCTGGGTGAGAAATTTCTCTGAATTCAAGACGTAACACAATTTTTACTCTGTGACCACCACGAAGGAGTCTGTTTGTTGCATTGACTTTTGTTTCCAAGTCATGTTCAGATATTCTTGAAGTTAGCTGTATTTCTCTGTCTGGCTTTGGCCTATTCTTCTTTTTTTTTCCCTCTTGAAACTTAAATTTTCCATAATCCATAAACTTACAAATTCCGTCATTTACTTCAACCAAATCAACTCCCTTGTCCTGGGCCATTTTTACTGCTAAAGTAGAATCAATAAAACCAATTTTCTTTCCATTTTCATCAATTACAAGAACAGATTTCTTGTCTATTTCATTATTAATTTTCATTAATCTCTCTAATGTCTCCCTTATCTACATCCCAATACAAACTAGAATATTCTACTTTTTTATCATCCATATCTCTAAACTTTTGAAACTGTACAATCCTTTTCTTGTCGTCATCTTCAAATTTGCACATCCCCATTGCTACATCAGAATATTGAATAAGTGCATCTCCAAACGCAACCTCAGATATTTTTGGAGGCATGAAAAAATTAGCCGCACTTCTATTTGCCTGCGTCGAAACAATTGCAACAAGCCTATTTGCAGTACACAACTTTTTAATTCCCCCAAAAAGAACTTGCATCTTTTCCCAAACCGCATCTTTCCTGTCAGATTCAAAAAAGTGAATTCCATCAATAATCAAAACTTTTGGATTTGTTTTTTTGATTATGGTTTTAAGAGTAGACAAATTCAAAACAGACTGTTCAATATTATCATAGGCTATCAGTCGCCTTGATGAATTTTCAGAAAGAAATTTTGAATATGCTTCTTCATCAATATCATTTCCAGACATTAACGCACTATGAGAGAATTCAAACCCATTCATTTTTGCGACTACCACATCCATTCTAAGGAAAATCTTCTCTTTTGGCATTTCAACAGTTATGAAAAGAACTTTATAATTGTGCTGTGCAGCAACAGCGGCACATTTTATGAGAAACCAGGTTTTTCCTACAGAGGGTCTGGCATAAACAGAAATCAAATCCCCAGGGAGCCAGCCAACACCAGTTGCATTAATGCTTGAAAAAACCGTTGGAACACCCAAAATTTGGAATCCTTTTCTTCTCATCTCCCTTCTTTTCCTATATTTTTCGAGCCTCCCCAAATCACCAGAATCATAAATTGAAACATCATCACCATCATAAAGAAAATCTATACTTTCAAGACCATTAACAATTTTTGAAACAGCCTCTTCTGGATTTTCTGCAAGATTCCTTTCTTGATTTTTGATTGACTGAACCGCTTGTCTATAAATTACCTGCTTCCTGAAGACATCTAAACAATAATCAAAATTAGAATCTTTTGCTTCCTTATCTAATTCTGGAAACTTTTCAATCAGCGCAGAAGTAGTTGGAAAAGAATTGTATTGTGTATTATAATCTACAACAAACTCAAATGCTTCCCCATGAATGCTAAAATGCTTTTTTCCAAACTTTACCTTTTTTATTGCTTCTATGCTACCGAGACCAAAAATAATTCCAGACTCTATCCAATTATATGATTCCATTCTCTACTCTTCTATTTCATGATCCCAAACAAAATGAACTCCATTCAAATTCTTATTTCCCCTACATCTTTCACAAATATAATGCTCACACCAATTACAATATCTTGCTTCGTCTCCGTAAAAGAAACATCTATTGAAAATCTCAAGATTTTTAGTTATCATTTTTTCATCTCTCCGCAACCATCCAAAATTGGTGCATTGTCCATTTTCGCTCTTAGCCACATCACGGCAAGCAAGGCTCCAATGGTCCCGATGGTCGGATTCGCTTGGCTACTTTCAAGTTTCGCGATGTACGCCTGGCTCACTCCCGCAGTTCGAGCCAGCGCCTCCTGGGTCATGCCGGCACTATGCCTGCCTTCCACAAGGGCCTTGGCCAGTTCGTATTTGGCGGTCGCGCTGCCAAAGGCACGCCTGTATTCTATATCCTGGAGACGATCCTTTATGTCTTTCAAGACTTCTCTAGTCATGTTGCCAAGTCCAATAACCTCTTATTCACAATTAGTTACATTTCTCACTAATTTATTTAGAAATAGAATCTTGTCCTGCTTTCAAATCTCGTAACTCTTTTTCAAATACAGGAAGATTTTCTACGCATTTTTTTGCATGCTCAATTTGAGCTTCAAGGCAACATATCTTACATCTCATTTCATACACGCCATGCACCCACATAAATGTTGCATCACCATCAACAAAAGTTTCTGTTCCTTCTCGTGTTTTGCATCTTTTGCAAATAGTCATTAAAGGCCTCCAATGCCTTCACATTTTTTATCCCCATCACACGTTTGGTATTCCCATCTTTCTATCCATGGATCAAGCCAAAATGAGGGTGGTTCATTGAAATTACCAGATTTGATAGAATTTAACAACTTATCAGTACTTGGAATCGATCTTTTCTCATGCTTTACTGCAAATCTGTGTGTCTTCCCGTTGCATCTTTTCATCAAAAATCTCCCACTGCGACTTGCAAACATGTGAATCCCAATTCCCGTCGCCACATTGAAACAACCGCGTTCCTGTCATCCAATACAAACAATACATTGTATTTTCCTCTTATTTCTTTCTCATAAATCTCTTTTTTTATCACACTGTCTTTTCTCCAATCTCCCGTTTTTCTCATGAATAAACTTTCAAATTCAATTTCCTTTGCTGCTAACCAGTTTCCTGTTTCCTGACGATACTTGTCTTCTCTGCCAGAAACAAGAATAATCTTCTTTGGCTTTATTCCTTTGTCGTCTTCATTAGAAGCAAAAGAAGCCATGCCTAATATTCTAGCTATTGGTTCATTCAGCAAATCATCCATGCATGTACTTGCATCATATGGATTTCTCCCGTTTGGCAAAGCAAGAGTACCGTCTAAATCACAAATAATCGCGTCTGGAAGAGTTGGATCATGGGCAATCTTTGGAATTACATCTTCTTTACGAAGATACTTATTATACATATCTCTAATTATTTTTTCACCAACTGGATTTTGCCTAAATCTATCTCTTTCAATGCACTCATCAATTGGCACATTAAAAAACTTTACTTCAAATTGAACAGTAGCCATCTTACTTGTATTATATCCATGAATAAGCTCTTTGATTCTGGCTTCATGCCTCTCCTCAAAATTTGTATCATCAACAATTACGCTTTTTCCATCATTCAAAGCCTCAACAATTATCATATCACGAAGCTGAAGTACAAAGTCTTCGTTATGCCCAGTCCAATGACTGTTATCAAGCATCAACCGAAGATCGTCTTTGTTTACTCTCTTATATGTGCCAGAATTTTTATCTAATTGCTCTTTTGCCCAGGTTGTTTTTCCGCTGGCTGGAAGCCCCTTTAGAAGAATCACCTTTCTCATTCAATCTTCCTTCCTAACTTCGCATTCTTCATCATAAAGCGGATTATATTCAATCCCATATTCGTAATACTTACCATGATTTTTATCTGCCTTAACTAGAATAGTAGATTTTTTTTCACAAAAACAGCAATAATAATAGTCTTTTCCCCATAGCAAAAGCTTAAACTTGAGATGAACACAATGTTTCATTAACTTTCCTTATTTGTTTAATTTCAACAATTTTCTCAAATCTTCTAAATGAAATCTTGTTGCTTCCAATGTTCCCTCAATCTTTGCATCCTTATCGGTCTTAATTCCGTCCTTATCTAGTTGCTCTGCCATACTTTCCATAAATTCTTTTGCATCATAATATGGAATTTTAATAGTAGGCCCCATTATCACTGCTTCCTTAATTTCTGAAAATTCAAGATTTATCGGTTTTGCCAAATACTTTTTACCATCGTATTCTTCATACAAGTAAATATATGCCCCATCAAAATCAGGCTCAAATCGTATTATAACTTTCATACTTTCTCCAAATATGCCCCAGCGGCGCTTTGATGAGATTTCAAAATTTTCTCCTTTTTGGTAACATAATCTAAGTTATCCTGAAATTCAACTATTGCACCTGTCGCCCAAAAACTAAGAACAAAAGACGGGGGATTCCATATTCCATGCAAATTTGAATACGGCACTTTAATTCCCTCTAATAAATCTGGAAGAGCTATTAAACCAATTTTCATTGTCTTTTCAAAAGCCTATCATACATTACAATTGATGCAGCCACAGACAAATTAAGACATCTATTGGTTTGAATAAAAGCGGATCTTGGAAATTTCATAATTGATTCTGGAAGTGTTAAATCCTCTCCACCAAAAACATAAACCGCTCTTTCTGGGTGACAAAAAGAGAATAAATTGGTGCTTCCATTTGTCTCAACTGGCACTACTATACAATTTACTGGCAAAGCATTCAAAAAATTTTCTATATCTGGATAATGAAAGACAGGAATGTGTCTGTCGGCTGCTACAGTATAGGAGCATTGCTTCTTATACCTATGCCCAATAGTTATCACAAAATCAGCGCCAAAATTGTAACATGACCTAAGAACGGTTCCCCAATTGTATTCATTCTTTGGCTGATAAAGTGCTACTCCCCAATAGCCTCTTCTCATCTCATTTTCTCTCACTCTTTTTTATCACCCCATTCTTTCAATTTATTATATAGCTCATCTACTCGTTTTGAATCTCCTGCATTTTTAATCCACCTTGAATCTAAGAGAAGATATTGTTTGTACAATTCTTTCTGCTCATTTCCGCCAAATTTCGAAACAAAGAAATGAATTCTATGATCAGGTACATTAAGCAAATAAGAAAAAAAAGATTCACAAAACATCTTAATTGACATTTTTCTCTTTACTGCTTCTTCTAGAGCAGTCAAAACAGCAAATATTCCATATTCATCAATTTTTTCTTTTAGCAAATGGACTTCATTTCCACCATAGCCATGCGGATAATAAATCTCATTGTGTTTTTCTTTCCACAGAAAGCACCAATATTCTCTCACATCAAGAGAATTGAATAGAGAAAATTTTTTCAGGGCTTTTCGCTTATCCATTCATATTCACAATTCTGGCAGATTTTATGAAAGTGCTCGGGAGCAGTTTTATCTGGAAAACACATAAATGATTTATCTGATAAAGTCAATATTGTACTATGACAAACTGTTGTTGTGTTATACTCACACCCACATTTTTCACATGGAACATCAGGAGGAACTGGATATAGTAATTGCATCTACTTTTTCAATCCATTCATAGCTACATCTATTACAAATTTTATGAAAGTGCTCAAGATAAAAGATGTCAGAAACAGGTATACAACTTTTAGTGCAATACAAAAGAGAGAAACCTCTATAACTACATTTTGGACAAAGATTCTCTTCTTTGAAAGTAGGAATTTCTAACTTTGACATTTAACTTAATCCTAATTTTCTTCCCTTGTGAACACAATCATAGCTGCAATAAAAATGAACATATCCCATCTTTTCTCTACGCCATTTCATTTGTGCTGCAGATATTGTTTTCATATTATTGCAATCAGGATAATGGCACTTAAAAACAAGCATCACCTTTTTTCTTTTGTGGCTGCCACAAGTAGACGCTGTGCCACACTCTATTCCACAATCTTTGCATCTATTTTGAGGTCTATTCTTGAAGAATATTGAGGAGGTTTTCAAATTTGCATCTTTAAGAACTTTCCAAACATATTGTCTTGAAACACCAGTTTTTTCGACAATTTTATCTAAGACCCATTCAGGATGCTCCTTTCTTAACTTACAAATCTTATCAGATGTACGCATTCTACTTCATGCAACCTCCATAAAATCTTTTTTGGAAAGTCTTGAAAATGACATTTCAGAGGAGCCTTCCATAAAATCACTCGCTTCTTCTGCTCTATTCAAAAATACTCTCTGAATTCCTTCATCTACTGTGTCAGAAATTGCGGGTCTAAAAACATTGACTACACTTTTCTGGCCAATTCTATGAAGTCTATCTTCTCTTTGAGTAATTGTTGCTGGATTGAAAAAATATCCAAAGTGAACGATATTATTAGCGCCCGTAATATTTATTCCAAATCTTCCTGCATCTGTACTAATTAGAATCCCATTTTCTACCTGGTTAAATTCATCTATTGTCTTTATTCTATCCTCTGCTTTTATGTCTCCATATATTATATACTTCGTTTCGAAGATTTCTTTCAAGTTCTTCAAGCTTTCAACAAATGGTGTAAAAACCACTATTTTTGCTTCTGCTTCTTTTAACTCTTTAAGCCATTCAAGTTTTGCACTTTGGAAATTCTTAAATCCAACCATTGATGGAAATTCAACAAATTGTCTCATTCTAACAAGTTTCGTAAGTGCATTGCTTTGCCAATTATTGCCCGTTTGTTCTTTTAACCATTCTAAAAATTCTTCTCTTATGGCGTCGTATGCTTTTCTTTCCTCTTTGCCGAATTCCAATTGAATATCAAAAAATATCTTTGGAGGAAGCTCCTTCAAAACATCTTCTTTTTTCCGGCGCAAAACAAAGGGAGAAGTTAAAACATGAATCTCTTCCAGATTCTTATATCCAATCGGTTTTCCAGCCCAGTCAAAAATTGTATGTCTGTATTTGAATGGATAAGCTTTTGCTAAAAGTCCAGGCCTTACCCATTCCATAATTGAATGAAAGTCCAATAAATTTGTTTCCATTGGAATTCCAGACAATGCCCATCTATAATCGCTCTTCAATTTCCTGGCTGCTTGTGTTCGATCTGCTTTTGGATTCTTTAAGTACACAGCCTCATCTACAACAATTACATCCCATTTTTCTTTGATAATTGATGCATCAGCACTTAAAAGATCATAATTAGCTATTTTGAATTGAGTGTCTGATTTCCATGCTTTTTCTCTTTCTGTTTTATTGCCTGCTACTACACAAGACCCAATTCCAAAATGTTTTTTAAATTCATTTGCCCAATTATATTTTAATGTAGCTGGACAAACAATAAGATTTGAAGAAAGATTCAAATCTAGCATTGCTTGAATTGCTTGGATTGTTTTTCCAAGACCCGTATCATCAGCAAGCAAAACCTTCTTTGCTTTCTTTAAATATTCTACGCCTGTAGCTTGATACTCTCTTAAAATACTTCTTTTCTCATATTGTTTGAATTTCAGATCAACCAAAGAAAGAAGTGCTTTCTTTATCGAGTCCTTCCTTTTTTCAGCTTCTTCTGTCCATTTACAATTACTTAATTTTTCCAAAGACAAAGTAGCAAGTTCCGGAATTTTCCAAATTTTCTCTTTCTTTATCCACTCTCTATTTGGAAGGGATCTAACCTTTGCTAAATCTCCTTCATTATATGGAAACCACAGTAAAAAATAATGGTCTTTATAATCTACTGTTATCATTTAATTTCTATCCTTAATTCTCTTCTTCTGTTAGATCACTTTTTAGTCTTAAAAATGGTAATATGTTTCCCTAGCGTCTGGAAGATTGCTGCGCTAGAGATTCGTTTCCCTAGAGTTTTGAACTAACAAACTCTAGTTTCAACTAGGTCAGCCTGGACTTTCACCATTTACTGCCTTCATCGCCCTAACTTCTTTTCGAAGCTCTTTTCCTTTTTCTGTCGAAGTCGCTAGTTTCCTAGCACCCAACCCTTTTTGCAGCATTTTAATGCTACATTACGACTTCCCGATAGCTCTAAAGAATTGCTTTGTTAGTGTCAGCTCTTCAATCCTCTAGCATTGTAACTCTACTCCCGCAAAGGAAAACGGGAGGACAGAACATCTCAATAAGATTCGGACACGCGAGGAGATATGTTGAAAATGAGATGTAATTTTCTTCTCCCCATATTAATCTTCCGACCAGTTTTTCGAGTTAGTGGTCCACCTCGTACGAAATCTTCCCTCCTATACATCAAAACATTAGTATTATATCCTTGAAAATTTCTGAAGTTGCTTGAAAATGGTTTTTATTTCCTCTTTGTTTTCAGCCATGGCATAAATGTCTTTCTTGTGGTATCCGCACATAATCAAATCAAGTAGAATTCTGTGTCCTGTTTTCAAATTTGAATTTGTAGTAACCACTTCTTCAAAACTTTCTGCTTCATCATCCTTTTCTATTTCCACAGCATAAATCAATTCTGTTTCTGCATGAGATTTTGATTTATTAATGAACCTCATCATCTCTATGCAAAAAACCCGATAGAGATAAGTGTGAAATTTAATTCCTCTTTGCTCGTTGAAATTTCTTTTTGCTCTTAGCAGGCTTATTCGTAGCTCCTGAAGAGCGTCTTCGTACTCTCCTGAGTCTATCCGGAACTTCTGAAGGATCTTGTACATCTGTGGTTCCCATTGGTTCAAGGATTTTTCTATCTCTTCTTGATTTTCGAATTTCAAGGACTTTGCTTGACGCCTCATTGTTCTTCTCCCTTATGAATTTCTGTAGCTTCAGATTATTTTCATAACCAAAAATTTGGGCTGAGAAGGAAAGAATGCCAGCATTATATTCTACTGGAAATGAAAATTGAGGTAGGCTTGATTGCAAAGTAGGATGAACAGCTACTTTTGTTGGATGGAATCTTTCTAGCTCTCTGAGATCAGCCTCCTCTATTGTTCTATTCGTAGACACAAGAAAGGTAGCTGATTCTTGAAGTAGTGGTGCTTTAGATACTTCAAGAATTATTGGTGAAACTGTGGTTGGTTTTGCTGGTAACTTTTCTATTTTTTCTATAGAGTCGCGATGTTTCATTTCTACTCTATGTACAAAATCAAATCCTTCATGTCTGTGGAATCCTTCTGGACATTCTTTTCTGGGTCTTCCTCTGGACATCTTTATTCCTTTCTTTTAGTCTATTATATACCTTTTCTTGACAAATATAAACTATTCACTAGACTTGAGGCAAATTTTTATTCCACTCACAATAAAAAGGATCCCAAGGAAAATTACTATATCATACATAAGAGTATTATAAACCTTATGATATGATAAGTAAATAGACAAGATAATATTAAGCATTTTCTAAAATTAAATAAAAAGTATCCGCTCCTGGATTATTAGCAAATGCTATGTAAGTAGAGGTCGGTACTCCAGCAGCAGGAGTTCTCTTTACTATTCTCATTCTTTTGAAAAGGGTGTCGTCTGTAGTTGCTGCGCCAGCATCTGTATTTTGTCTACTTACAATTCCTTTCGTATTTGTAGCTTGATTAAATCTTAGATCAGAGGTTATTAACTTAATAACTGCGTTGTCTACGGACTCTAAAAGAAAATCTTTTGTAGCTTGAATATAAATTTCTCCTGCTGCTACAACAGGACCACCACCAGTACCGATAGACAATGCTACTGTACTGGCTCCACTGGTAATATAAAGTGCTGATACTCCGCCGTTTATTCCTCCCCAAATATATCCATTAACCGCTCCCCCGATAGATTCAGTAAATCTAAGAATTTGACTACCGGCAATTTCTATCAAACCAGCAGTACTGATATTTAGTGTTTGTGTTGGTGTCGCATTATAGGCTCTTATTCCTGCTGAACTTAAATCTACTCTTGCTCCGCCAGCAGCTCCAGCTATAATTGTCGTGGCAAGAACCAAACTTGTTTCCAGTCTGCTTGCAGTGATTGAATTTGCAGCAATTGCAACGGCAGAAATTGTCGGTACTCTTGAATAAAATGGTAAAATTGTAGGAGACCCACCAGTTCCACCTAAACCACTGCCAGATTGCCCAACTACAATAATTGCTAATAAAACTCTATCACCACTAAATACATCAGAATAAGTAGATGTTACAGTAACAGCAGTTGGATCTGTAGAAGAATCAATATAAGCATAATATGTGGTACTATCAGCTAAAACAGCAGAGTTTGCGGCAGTTACTGTTTGAGTAGAGCTATCTCCCCAAGTAATTGTTCCATTTGTCAAACCACCAGAAACACTTGTCCATCTTAATGTTCTGTATGTAAGTCCTTCAAAAATAACATTTGTGTTATATGGCTGCAATTTTCTCGGTGTTCCGCCAGAAGAACCAAGATTTTGGAATGAGCCATCTTCTAATCTTGTAAGAATATCCTGTGGCACTGTTCTTGTTGCTGCGATTCCTCTGGTGGTTTCAAAAACTTTTATGGTTGCATGAGCTTCTCCTGGTCCTTCATTATAATCAATTTCTTCTACTACCATATCTTGATTGATGGCTTTGTTTGTTACCACAACTCTAATGAGTGTGCCTGCTCTTACAAATGCATCTAATGTATATGCATCTCCGGTATCCCAGGCATCGTCGAATCCCCCAGATAATGTTCCAGTAATTGTTGTTGCTGTTCTTGCTGTAACAGTTGCAATACTATTGTCTGTAGTATTTCTTACTATGTGGCCAGGCATCACGCCGTTGTTTATAAAACTAGCAGCGGCATCAGTTAAAATTGCAGCACCATTTGCGCCTGTATGAGTTCCAGTAAGTCTGTATCTTGGCCAGTGGATTATTCGAAACTCTCCTCTTGTTATTCCAGTTGAAGTACCTGTTTTTGTCAATATGGAAGTAATTTTTCTTCTTACTTCATCAATATCTTCTACATGATAAGCCGTAACTACAACTTCTATATCGGTTGTGTTTGTTTGTCTAAATGTAGAATCAAATGTACATGTAGCCCCACTTGTCGCACCAGTTAATGTTGCTCCTACTGTAAGTGTTCCAATCCAATTTCTGTCTAATTCTCTTCTTCTTAAAGTATTGACTCCAGAGTATCTAGAAACTGTTAAATAATTTGATCCCTGTTTCAAAACTACGGCCGAGCCAGCAATTCTATAGGCATCTCCAACATCCCAATCATTTTCCGCACCACCCGCTAAAACTCCCACCAATGTATCATTTGGATTTGTTGTGGTAGTTATGGCTGTAATTGTAGTGCTAGAGCCATCAGTGAAATTTACTAATGCATTTCCGACTATTATTCCTAAAGCTAAAAAATTTCTTGTTGTATCAGTTAAAGAAGCTGCATTTCCAGCACCATTATGAGTACCAAGTGCCCCTAAATCAGTATTTATGCTGCTTGTAATTCTTTCTCCTGGTGTAAAGGTTCCAACAAAAGCAGAGCAGTTAAGGAGAATTCCAGTAACAAAATGTTTTGCATTGTCTGGATCTACATATTCACATCTAACTTGTGTAAGTTTTTCTAATGTTAATGTGTCAAATGTATAATCTGGAAGCATTGATCTTGCTGTATTTGTCTCTGTGGCCAAACCATACTGTGTTGTTAAAACTGCCCCACTTGCAGGTCTTGTTCTTCTCTCAAAATAATGCATTTGTGGGGTTGCTGGGAGAGCACCAGTTCCTTCTATAAAATATTCATCTGTCCATGCTGTAATCCCTTCCCCAGCTAATGTTGCCCAGGACCCCCCAGCATTAGCAGAATTAGAATATCTTCCACCAGTATATGGATCTGGTCCTCCAACATTTGTTCTATTTGCCCATAAAATTCTATTGGCAATATCTCCTCCAACAACTCTAATAACTATTGCATAAATAGTACCAGCAGTTACAGCAAGATTTGCTGTAGAAAACGTAACTAGGGAGCCTCCGGCAAGTGTTGAAACAGAAGAAGCGGCGACAGTAGCAGAAACTAAATCAGCACCAGTAGGTAGATTAAGAGCGGTTGCCCTAATTGATACTGTAATGTCTCCAGTTAAAATCCCCTCTCTTTGAAGTTTTAACCTAATTTGATTCAAAGTATGATTAGCAGCAGGAGTAAAAGTTTGGGCAAACCAAGAGTCTCCAAATATATTGCCCCTAAAGTCCAATGTAGCTGTAAAAGATTGGTCGGCAGTTATTGTTACTGCTGTATCAGCATTAATATCTAAATAATAGTCAGAAGCATGACCTGTGGGGTTATCACTATTCTCCCACGGATCTTCATTTGCTATTTCTCTAATTCCATAAAGAGCATTTTTTCTGGAGCCAGAATAAGACACATCAAGAACATTTGCTGCTTCTACTCTAATAGAATCTTCAAATTTAATTGCACTTGTAGTATCTATGTTTCCAGAGTATGAATGATCTATAATTATTTGCTCTATAAGAGAGCTTCTTAGAGTAAAGTTGGTATAATTTAGATTTAATGGGCGTTTTAGAAGCTCTTGGAGATTATCTCTTGTATGAATCTTAAGACACTGGCCGAAAACTGGATGCCAATATGGCTCTGTTTTTTCAACACGCCCAAAAAAGAGAACTTCTCCTGTCCTGTCTTCTACAAATCTGACATATTGATAATCTGTTTGATAAGCTGATTCTCTTGTACTATTTGGATTAGCAATTAAGACTTCCAAATACATTGGAAATCCAAGAGTGTCATTGATGTGTACAGAAACTCTGTTATTCTCTGTAGTCCATGCTGCCCCTGTCCAATATTGAAAGGAAGAAGGCATTAGGCAACCTCTCTGGCCACAAGGGTCATTACAAAGCTCCAGGCTTCTGGGATTTGGATGGCTGATCTCTCTAAAATCAAATTTTGTATTTTAACAGAATCATATAAATTATTTGCTGTAGGATCGAATTGCGAATCAATTCTAAGCGAAATTATGTTTGCATAATCGTCTGTAGATATGTTTCTTAATGTTAATGCTGAGGGTATTGCTATTCCACCTTCGTCTCCATTTGTTAGAGGTGCGGTTCCAGAAAGTGTAATTATATCCAGTCTTTGTCCAAAATCAATAAAAATGGGGTCTAGATTAGACGGAAGAGGAATTCCAGTTGCATTTCTTACGACTTGAATTCTTACATTTTCTACTTGGAGTCTGTATTCTGTTGCTCCGCTTGTAAGTCGTACATCAAGAGTCATTTATTGAAAAACTCCTGAGCCACGAATAGAATATTCTTTAGAATCCCCCGTTACACTTATATCTATTTTTGTATCTTGTTTAAAGGTTTTAATAATTCCATTTATTAGAGCTTCTATTCTACTTAAAAATGGGTGGTCTGCAGCAAATAAGGGCGGGATTGTAGGTCTCTGCAATGGTGATAATCCAGCCATTTGTCTTGCAGTTTCCATTTGTGGCCATGGCACGCCTACTCCGCCAAAAGCCCCGAAAATATCATATTTTCCGGCCATTTTTGGAGATGTTACAACGCCGCCAGGGGTAACAGCAATCGTTTGCCCCTCTGGAGTAGTTATTGGTACCATTGGTGGTGGCTTTACAATATTTGGTAAAAGTCTTTCTATGAATCCAGAAATTGTAGTTAGCCATTTTGCAATTGTTTCAATTCCTGGCATTAGACTGTCTAGTAATGGACCAACAATTGTAGTAGCTAATTTTGCCAAAGCTATTAAAAGAGGAGTTAATGTGGCTAAAATTGGCGCAAGTAGAGGCATAAAAGGAGCAAGAATTGTGTCTACAACGCCTCCAATAATTTGGAGCAATGTAGAAACCAATCCAGACATAATTTTGCTTTGCTTTATTAAAAATCCAATTCCTATTGCCCCTGCCAGTCCTTTTATTACTCCAAGCATTTCTCCGCCTGATTTTTCACCCTTTTCTTCTATTCCAAGAACATTTTTATTGTATTCTTTTCTTTCTGATTCTTCTTTTTTTTGCTGCCTTGTTAACTCTAACAGATGTTTTTGGGCTTCTGTAAGTGAACCACTCATTCTCCTCATTTCAGCCGCAGAAATATTTAGAGAGCCAGACGGATCACCTGCCAGTCCAGGAACGCTTGGTTTTACTCCTCCTCTCAATCCCATTTGTTTTGCCCAATCTGGAGAAAAGTAGGGAGAGGTAAATCCACCTTGTTTGTCTTGTACTTCAATGACAAATTTTTCTTCAGGCATTTTTCATCTCACCCATATATTCTTCAAATGCCATTAAAAGAGCCAAGTATTTTTCTATTTCTTCTTCGTCCATTTCATAAATGACTTCATATGGGATCCCAAGTCGAAGAAGAATGATTTCTGGGAGCTTTTCAAGAATAAGAGCAGCTTCAGGATCATTTGTCCTTGCTCTACGAAGCACCTCTTTTATTCTTTTTTTAAGCTGTCTACATTGCTTGTTTTCTTTGAGTCTGCTCTTGGAACAAGTGATTCCAGAGCGCCGCCTAAATCCTCATTTATTGAGGACAGAAAGACTTCTGTAGTTTGTCCCCAGGGAGCCTCCACAATCATATATTTCAGAGATTCTTTTACATATGCATCTCCATCAAAGACAAGAGCACCCTCAACAAATTTTGAACATCTTGAAATAATGCTATTTTTTAGGCTCCAAGGAACTGAGCGAACTTTTAGCTTTAACTCCTCTCCATTAACATCTAATGTGATGTCTTTTCCTTCCCGACTCACAACATATTTCTGATAATCCATCTTGTCCCCCTATACTAATATTTTTTTCACGGATAGGTTCCAATGCTGTCAACAACAACAGTGCTTATATTTCTAAAAGTTATATTTACTGGTACAGAAATTGGGCTGTCTGCCGTTATATCATGTGCAGCTGTTAGAATAAATGCGCCCTGAGCATCTCCTCCTGTTCCAGCAGCCCCTCCACTTGGGATTGTTATTGTGATTGTATCACTTGTGCCTCTTGTAAATGTTAGAACAATATTCATTCCATTCATTCCAGAGCCATAGTTTCCTTCTAGGATTAACTCTTTGAATAAAGTTCTAGTTGTTGCTGTTGCAGCTATTGAATCTGGTAATGCAATTGTTGCTGTCATTCTATATTCTCTTCTTTGCTCCTGGATTTCAGCAGGAATTCTTGTTGTGCCATCATCTCTTATGTAATATCTTGGATCTAAATTGTTGTTTACATCAATTCTAAAATCTCTAATTCTAGCTAAAGTCTGGCCAAAAAATGAGAGAGTGCCTTGGGAAAAGTAATATGGTTCAGTAGTTGGATAAGTTGCAGTACCAAGAGCGCCACCACTATGAGGAATGCTTCCCCCAATTCCTGTTGGAGCAATTAATCCTTGGCTAGATTTGGTTATTTCTGTAGTGCCGCCCCCAATTGAAGAATGAAATGGTTGGTTGTGCACCATATCAAGAAATGGCACAGAGTCCCAAGACATCATTAAAAGCTCGCCTTCCCTGGCTCCAATGGTGGCCCTTCCTACTAATCCGCCTACATATCTACGAATTATATCATTCGCAGCTGTTTCTCCAGTGTCTCGAAATAAAACATGCCAACTTATGGAGTCTAATTCATTATCTTCAATAATTGTATGAGTAAATGTGGTTCCTGATGTGGCCTCAGAAACAGTTAATCCATTTGCATGAGTAAGCATTAAAGGATAATTCAAAATAAATGTCTGTGCTCCTATCCCACCTGCACCAGAAATTATTTGTCTAACTTCTGGATTTGTTCCTCCTCTTTCAATTTCAATCAAGTCTCCGTTTGCAAAATTTGTCCCATCAGTAATTGGCAAAGTTCTTTGCCCTCTATTTGTAGCTGCACTGTTAGTTGAAGAGCCGCCTGAAACAGCCGTTGCAACAGTTCTTACTCTTCCAAATGGAAATCTTAACGGAAAACCATTTAATAAAATGAAATTTGGAAGACTTCCTTCGAAGGCTTGTCTTCCTCTTAAATAAACATAGGGATTTCGTCTAGATGCGGTTCCAAGAAAATAATGGGGAGTTATTTCATTTTGCTGGTCTGGAACTGTAATTGTTTCATAAACACCAGGAAGGAAAGTAAGAAAACTATTTCCTGTTGGTACATTTGCACTGTTGACAGTTTTTTCATCTAATACTTCATTGTCGGCATGGAAAAACCCTGTTGGATAATCTAAATAAACTGTTCCGGTTGCTGCTGTTCCATTATATGTTCCAAGAGAAGATATTTTTCTTATCTCTTGGCTCCCGGTGGCTGTCGCACCAAGTGCAATGTAATTTCCAACAGCCAATGTTCCGCTTGCAGTATCAAATGTTACAGATCTTGAACCAGCAGGAAGATTAGCTGCCAAGTTTATTAAAGCCGTCCAATCTGCTGTATCCGTAACAATTTCAATAGAATCTAAATATCCACCATGTCCTGGTTCGCTTGCAAATGAAAGAGTAGCCTGAGTATGTAGATAAACTGGACACATAGTTTACTCCTAAGTTACTTCAAGTAGAATAGAGAAATTCACGACTTCCAAAATGCACCTTCCAGACCAAAATTGTGCTGTAGTTTGTGTTAATTCATTAAAGCTGACAAATTGAAGTCTTTGAAAATTTGTCATGCTGTGCATTTGTGAGTGACAGATTCTTCTAATTTCGCGCATTAAATTATAAAGCCTTTGCCTACTTATTACTGTTGCAATTTCCAATAAAACTCTAGATGTTCTATTCCCATAAACCCAAGTTCCAATTGGTCTTTCTTCTAATCCTGGGGTATCTAATCGAATTATAACAGCATCTCCAGCATTTAATAATTCTATTCGAATCGGCTGATTTGGATCGCTTGCTACAATCCATTGTGGCTCCGGAATATGCCCAGTGTAATTATTCCATTGTGCATTCAACAATGCAGAAATATCATCGGCAGCAATTGGTTCATCGGTATGCGGCATTTTATATCACTTCCCAGCTGCGCAATGACTCTAAAGCCTCTTCTGTATGATACTTCCAATTTTCGATCTTTCTTTCTAATGATACCCTATCAACTCCGCTATTGGTAATAATGCTATAATCGTGGGTAAGGTAAATATCTACTGCTGCCATTTTTATTGCCAAATCTCTAACAAAAAATCCTTGCCTGTCTGTTTCTAAATCTCTTCCCCACAAATACGAGACTCTAACTGGTGTTTTGAACTCTCCAAATCCCCATTGGTATACAGAAATTGAAGAAGCAAGACGAGCAGGAAAGATAAAATATCTTGGAAAATAAATCATCCCCAATTCATTGACAGCAAAATAGTCATTTTGTCTACCTTGTGTAAGGGTATCATATTGTGCTCCATTCCACATTTGCATTCTTCCAACCGCAACTAAATCTCTTCTAAGCAATCTTATTCCTTGATGATTAAAATCATATTCTTCATCTTGAACCCAATTTATTCGCCAACTTTTTCTGCTTACATAATCAATATTACTTTGTACTTTGCGGATAAAATCTTCTACTGTATTTCGTGTTGGTGTAGTTGAAGAAGAGAAGTCTGCTCTCATTTGCAATGCTGTAAAAATATCTGTTGGATTTGCATATCTAGCAAATGGGCGAATAATTATTTGGTTGACTGTGGGTGCTGTAGTTGTAGAAGACACACTTAGTCTGATCCAATATCTTGTAGCTGTATCTGGTGGTGCCGGTGCATGTGGTGTGCCTGCTGCAAATGCTAATGTGGTCCAACTTACAGGATTCTCTATTGGAACTGCTCCAGCCGTATATGTAAAATCAAAAACTGTCCTTGGATTTGTTCTTGTCCAAGCTCCATCATAAAAATCTACTCTAACTGTTCCAACTGTTCCGGCCACCGCTAAAAGAAAGGCAACTAAATCAAATCTACTTTGAAGACCAATATAAAGATAATCTGCAGTATCTTCAAAGATGGAAAAAGCAGTTCCTCCAGGAATTTGGCTTTCAACTGTATTATTTATGTATGCAGTAGCAGAGTTATCCCAAACCCAAACTGCTGTTGCATATGGTAAACTTTCATAAGCCTGAAGAACCACTTACTTCTCCGTTTGTTCAAGCTTCATTTTCTCAAGAAACTCTAATGCGCCTTGTTTTTTTAGAACTAATTGTAAAATTTGTTGTCTTTGTGCTTCAATTTGATTATGCTGATTTGTTAGAACCTCAATTTCCTTTTTAACCTTTAAGATCTCTTCTTCAAGATTCATGATTTACTCCTTCTTTAAAATTTCTTTAATCTTTTGTTCGGCACTAGAAATTTTTTCTAAAATTCCGTAGCAGCTGCTAAATAATGCTTCTGCCTCTTCTTTCGTTATGGTTTTGTCTTCTGTGGCTAATCTAATTTCTGAACGAAGCTTCTCTATGGATACTTTTAATTCGTCTATTTGTAAAGTTAATTCAAAAATTTGATTCTTCTTTTTCCAAATAAATATAATTACATCCCAAATCGTTTGTAAAATATTTAAAATCCAAAGCCACATTTTCATTTCATACTGCCTTTAATATATTTATAGTTTTTAAAATTCTGCTACCCCACCTTCTGCCAGTTTCGCAGCCTGGGCTTTTTCATATTGTAATACAAGCTCTCTTATGTTAACAAGAATAAAATCCCTTGCCTGGTCAGCCAGAGAAGCCACGGCTAGTGAGGTGCCTACATATCTTGCCGACAACGCAGCCTTGGTCCTGGCAGCTTGTGCATCAGTAACAAAAATGGTAAGATTAGGCATTAAGTTTCTCCTTTATCTGCTGAAGAAATTCGACATCTGTGTCTAGCAAAGTAATCATCTGCTCTTTGAGAGCCTTGCTGAATGGATATGGCAAAGCGTGGCCCCCGTCCTCTGTATATCTATCTACTCTGAGAGTCATTATGTCTCCATATTGCCAAGGTTTTTGCCCATCGTGGTTAAAGTTGCCAAAGGTGATGGGCTCTTCATATAGAAAGCCGAAGCCAGCAGTCATATCTATATAGCGTTGAGTTTCATTTGACATTATATAAATACGCCCGTTTGGGACAGCGTCGCTTGCCTGGACACTCATACCGCCGTTCCAGGTTGCAGCCGTTGTTGGTGCTGTTGGTCCAATGGCTCCTGCTCCAGCATCCCGATAAGGGACCTTCCAGACGCTTTTGGCCTGAGTGTAGGTGCCAGCACCATCGGTTTCACCGAGCAAGCCAGCTTCTATTACGCTGTCCAGGTTGAAGGCGTGCTGGAGGACAGCGCCACTAGCTCCCCCTGCGCCGATGGTAATGTCCTGAGCAATAGACCTGGCTATGCCTGCACTGGAGGCGGAGATGGTGGAGTTGAAGGCTCCAAAGGCTAGAGTAGTTGCTACCTGGAAGGCAAATGACCCAGCAGTGTATATCAAATTAGCAGCAGCAGCAAAGTTTACCAGCAGGCTTCCACCAGTGTCTGGTATAAGGGAAACATCTGCGCCTGCATCTGTACTGGCTTTGATAGCAATGCTACCAGAACTAGAATAAATATTTGCGAAACTACTCCCGCCAGCATCGCCTTCTCGGATGAACATGGTTGCAATAGACAGGTAGTCGCCACTAGCGAAGTCAAGTCTATTTGCTGCTCCTCTGTTGAGTTGTACATCAGCACCAAAACGAAAAGCACTAGCTCCAGCTAAATCTATACCAAGTCCTGCCCCGCTTTGTGTTATGCTTAATCCAGCACTTGCATCATTTATATTTATTTGTCTTACTGGATAAATATATCTATATTCAGCGCCCATTAAATTCTCCTGATTTTATTCAAAACTGCCAAGATCGGCATCATAATATTTTCCAGTAACCGCACCAATATCTACTTGATTGCTTCCGCCAGCAGCAGCTTCATTGTCTGTAAAAGCAAACCAATATGCATTTACATCTGGAATATTTGCTGCTGTATTATGAGTTGCTACAAGCGTATCATTTATAAAAAATTCTACTGTATTAACTCCTGCAATTCTGGTTATTTCTATTGCATATTCGTTTCTGTTTGTAAGAGTAATTCCACCAGGAAGATTTGTTCCTTCTACTCCGCCAAGGTCTGTGACAGTTTGAATTGCATCAGCACTTAAACCATATCCAATTATATCAGTTGTTGCTCTGGTTGCGGTAGTATTTGAGGAAAGCCCCATAAAAAATGTAGCATTATCAATATTTGCAGCCCCAACGAATTTTGCTTCCCATTGAATTCTTAATCTTTTTGGAGTTCCGCTTGTAGTATAATTTGTTGGTGTTGCCCTAAATAAAACTACTGTTCTTAATCTGGCTGTGCTTGCATCAACGGCATCTACTGTATTTAATCGTACCTTTAGAAAATCTGTATCTGTAACAATTCTGGTGACTGTTCCAGCACTACCTACAGCAGTGACCCACATATTTCCATCTATACCGGCATTGTCACTTGCCCAAAATTCTGAGAGAACTGGGTATAAGTCCTGTCTTTTCAATTCTTTTAATTGATCTATTGTTGCTCTTAAATAACGAATTAACGAAGAAGTTGTCCCGCTGTCATATTGTGCGGTGTCTGCTTTGCTACCTAGCACATCTCTTGCATTTGTATTGGTAACAGCATCTGTTCCTGGAATTAACTGTCTAGCTAAAAGTGAATTTCCAGCATTTGTATCAGATTTATTTCCGATTACATGGGCAGTAGTTGTGTTTGAAGCAGAATCAGCCGCAGGAACTAAGGGATATTTTACAGATTGAATGATAATATAATTTACTAATCCAGGAGCAGCTGTAAATGGTAATTCTGCATCAAGTGTAAAAACACCGCCAGCATTTGCAAAATCTGCTATAATTCTTGCTTGTCCTACAACTGCACCAGAAATCGGAATTATAACAGAGCCATTCCAATAGTCATTTGCTTCTGTACGACCAGTATCAGCTGGAACTGTAGTAGAAGAAGTAGTAAATGTTCCTTTTACAGCAACCAGTGATTCCCAAAGTCTTCCTCCTGTCCCGTCTTCTTCAAATCCAGTCGCTGTTCCAGCATCCGTAATTTGAAGTGCATTGACAATTGCAGCCAATCTTTGAATTACAGATGCATCTCTGTTTCCTGTTAAAGTAGTGATGTCCGCTTGGGTGGAAGAATCAGCAACAAGAGCATCCCAAAGATCTGGAGTTCCATCTGCTTCAAATTGCCCGCCAGCAGCTGCTCTTATTCCAAGCGCATCAGCAAGAGCTTCGAGAGAATCGCTAGTTGAAGCAAAAGTTTGGCTAGTGGGCTCTCCGTTTACGAGAGTCCCGCGATTCATAATTAAAGATAATAATTTACGGACTTCATTATCCACTTTTTTACCCCCTACCAACCATAAGCGGAAAAATAAAAAGCATAGATTTTAACTTTTCTTGCCAAAATCTATGCTTTCCTTATATTCTATTATATACTATTTTTTAAGACGCTATTATTCTAGCCCCAAGAAATTCCCCCGAACCATTTTTGCTAAATTGCACTCTATATTCTTTCAGTGATAAAAGAGAAAGTGCTCCACTTCTAATACGACTAAATTCTGTAGAAGTAGTAGACACATTAGAATTGGCAACTATTGCTCTGTCTGTAGTATTGATTATTTGAGCATATGCTGTACCTGTGATTGCTCTCATATATACTTCCAAATAGAAGGTAACAACGCCCCATTTTGAATAGTCATAATAAAATGGAAATCCATAAGTGGTATATAGCAATGAGATTGGTACAAATTTGGTGGCTATGAGAGCAGTGGTCCCTGGTATAGCAGCAGTTCCAAATCTAATATTCGGAATAAATCTTGTCAGTGTTAGAGATATAATTTCAGGAGCAAGAACTGTTCCCAACACAACCGATGATGTTAATCTTGTAATTATTAAATTTGTGGTGCTCGGAATAGACATTCTTGGGGTTAAAACAACCGGAATAAGTCTGGCAGTAATTAAGTTAGTTGTATTTGGCCTTACAAAGTTCCCCAAAATTGTAGATGGCGCAAAGAAAGTTTTTATAAGAGCAGCATTGTTAGGAATAACAATTGTGTCTAATATGATAGATGGAATAAAGCGCGCTGATGCAATAGAAACCGCTCCAGGAAAAACTTTAGCTCCAAATATAACAGCTGAAGCGAAACGCGCAGTTGTTAAAGATAATGCTCCAGGAGTAACCAATCTGGGAGTTAAAATTGTAGAAATAAATCGAGTTGTTATCAAGCTAATTATTCCAGGAGTAATTATTGTATTTAAAATTGCCAGTGGAACAAATCTGGTTATAGCATGAGAAGCGGTGCCTGGAATAACAATAGCATTAAGTATAACAGACGGAGCAAAACGTGTTGATATAGTAGAAATTGCCCCTATAATAACCCTAATTCCTAATGTGGCAGCAGGAGTAAAACGGGTAGTTATTAGGGATGTCATTCCAGGAATTACTACTCTTGGGACAAGAACTGTAGAAATAAACCGTATCGCGGTTAGATTAATTGTGCCAGGAATAATTATTGTATTTAGAATTATTGATAGAACAAATCTGCTCGTGGTAGCTGAAATAACTCCTGGAATGACAACGGCTCCTATCACAGTTGATGATGCAAACCTGGTAATTATAAGTGTTGCTATGCCAGGAATAATTATTCTTGGTGTAAGGATTGTTGGAGTGAAACGAGTTGCTGTTAAAGTTGCTAAACCAGGTATTACTCTAACAGGAGTTAAAATGGCAGGTGTAAATCTGTTTGTAGCAAGAGAGGCAATCCCCGGAATAATTATGGCTCCTAAAACAATAATAGGAGTAAAGCGAGTTATGGTTAAACTAGCTATGCCTGGAGTAACAGTAACTCCGGCTGATTGTACCGCTATTGTCGGTATAAAACGCGTGATAACTGCAGAAATTATACCAGGAATTACAATGTTGTTAATTATGGCAGCTGGAATAAAACGTGTTGTGGTTAAAGAGCCTACACCAGGAATTACTGTTTGATTATTGCTAACAACAATAACAGGCGTAAATCGTGTGGCGATCAGGGAAGCTGTGCCAGGAGTAATACTAATATTTTGTGCTGGATGGACAGCTATGGTCCACGCAGACCAATCGTCGGATACTGAGATTGTCCATAATGGTGAATCTTCGGAGACAGCATTTAAATTACGTTCAGCCGTAGCAACTCGACAGTTGGTGGCTATCGCCCCGCCTGCTCCGGTGCTTGCCCCACGTGCTGTAATATAATTGGCTGGAGTAGAAGCTGGCGGTGAAGTCTGCTCGCCTTCCCAGCATCCAGCCCAAAACCAAAGATAATCTTTAGCTCCCCCTGTTGGAGTTAAAGAAGTTGGATCAGGGTTTGCACTAGTTCCTATAGCAACAGTGGAAATTTGTGGTGGCTGTCCAGTTGGATCTGTGGCACCCGTAATGCTATAAACTATTGCTGCGAATTTGCCATTGCCATGAGTGACATCAAAAGTAAGACCGTCTTCTGTTCCGTCTGCTTTTTTCCAAGCAATAGCAGATACGTCGTCGGATGCGTCTGAACTGTCTTCTACTAATTCATTCCAACCAAGTGGCCAACCAACGGCTCCTGCAACTGTACAACGACAAATACATACCAAAGTAGCATTTGGAGAAACAGTTGCAGGATATGTAACAGGACTGGTAGTTTCAGCAGCAGTACGCCCTGTTGTTGCTGCGCTTTCTACAACAGGGAAAGCCATTTGGCATTACCCTTTATGCAAAAGTAAAAATACCACTCGCATTGATTTGCACGGTCAGCGTATTGCCTGCTGTAGCTGTCACATCTGCTGGTGTGCTATCAAGCAAAGCATAGCAAAGCACATCACCAGCCACTTCATAAATAGCGGCGAAACGTGCAGTAATAGACCCACCAGATGCAGTCCAAACAGGATCTGTAGAATCTACAGTGACTGTCGTAGTGCCGGACAAAGTAATTGTTACCGCAATACCACCAGTTGTGTATCCGTTTGCAGCAGCATGTTCGCTTGTAACACCCGCATAGGTGGTGGTTGCGGCTCCAAGATTTGAGGTGCTTAAAAACAAAGCCATCTTGAAAGAATCAGTATCCAAATCAAATGTACCATTTAGCAATCGCGTCCTTGCTCCATCAGGGAAAGTCCAGTTTCCAGCAGGCATAAGTTTTTCCTCCTTAAATTGTTATTGCTGTTGCTGATGCTACAAGAGATATATAAGTTTCTGAATTAGATGAAAGTTTTGCATCAGTTGTTGCCAGTTTTTGTGCAGAATCTTTGTAGATATTTGATATAGTAGTACCCCCTGTTGGTGGTGAAATAGAAACAATTGATCTTTGCATTTGTACCAAATTCCATGTTCCAGAAAGCCATCTTGATTTATCAGTTGGGCACTCCCAAAAAGTTGGATCATCTACAAATCTAATCAATTCCGTTCCATCAAGAGGGCATTTTGGCATGGAAAATTACCCAACTCATGTAGGAATTTTTGCATATCTGATATTTTTTGAGGTTAAAAACCATAGTCTCATTAAATCAGAAATTACTTCGTATTTCTTTGGATGATTTTCTTCTATTGCTACTTCATTCAAACCAGAATTGATTTTTATGCTACCATCTTTTGCATTGAATGATTGCCACTGGTTCTCTTCGTAAACAATTGCATTTATTGGTAGCGGCCCAGTAAAATTATTTGGTTCATTATATAATTGTAAATATCTTTTTACTTTTGAAATCCACATTTGCTTATTTCCAATGCTTTTTGGATGCAAAATCAAAAAACCAGGATCCAAACTTCTTTCGTCTGGAGCAAGAAGCATATAAGAATATGTCTCTTCAATTATTGGTCTTGTAATTAAAGTCATCTTGTTACATCTACCCCAATAGAAGTCACAATCCCTAATGATAATCCTGAAAAGCTTATTGTTTTTTCGGTGTCTGGAATTTGACTCGCTGTCCAACTTACAGTTGAAGTTCCAGATTTCGCTCCATTTAAGTATAAATCTACCGTATATACAGTGCTTGCTACTGTAGAGGATTTGCTTTTTACAATTACTTGTACCTTTGTTGGAGAAGCCACTCTTAATTCTGTTACAGTTACTTCATCAATAAACTCTGTATTTCCAATGCCAGCAATTTGTTTGTATAGAGCAGTTATGGCCATTGCGCTAGAATAGAAAATTAGTATTAGAAGTACAGCAAAAATAATCGATAAAATCACTTTTTTCATTTTATAAATTCATATTCCAAGGAATAAATCCTCTTTCAATCCACGCCAATGATTCGAATATTGTAGCTATTTAAGAGCTTTCAACTATACGCCAAGGAATGTCGCGGTTAACTGAAACGGCAGAATTTGCTTGTATTGTTACTCTTGCAGTAGTTGTTCCTTCTTGCACCCATCCAGAAACCGTGGGATGAGCCTCGTCAGTTCCTATGATGAAGCTTGCTCGATCAATGGTGCGAAGCGTAGCGCCATCAATCATATTTTTCAGTCGGACAATTACGGTTCCGCCTTCTACAGCAGCTACTAAGGTATTCAAATCTAGTTCAACTGCAATTCTTCCATGTCTTATTGGAGACAAATCACTAATTGTTTGCTCGGCTGTTCCCATTGCTGCTGTAAGAGTAAAGGTAGAAGAAGCGGGGGAGCGCCCTCTAATTTCTTCAAGGCGCTCAATAATTGATCCATCACCATTTTCAGCTACGTTTGTAGAGGTATATGCATTGTTTGCATTATCATCACCCAATTCATAATTATTTGGCATTGCAATTAAGACATAAGTTACACCGGAAGCCACTGCATTTGGTAGAGCAGGCTCTAATGTACCAGTGTCTGTTGCAGCATCAAAATCCACCACTCTGGCGGCCAAACCTACATTTGCACCAGAAGTTTGGACAAAATAGACTCTACCATTCCAGTAATCATTGGCTTCTGTCCTAGCAGTATCTATAAAGGTAGTTGTGGTTCCAAGAGCAGTTGTTGTACTTGAAGTTGCTCCCAAGATTGAAAATATAAATTCAAGTCTTTCAAGAGCCGAACCATCTCTATTGGCTACAACAAGTGTAGAAGCAAAGGCATTATCAGCGGAATCTTCTCCAACCGCTTCTGCTGCGTGTCTTAAAACTTCTGCTATTGAAACGCCATTAGCTGCAACCGCTCTTACTGGAAATGTAGTAATACCTGTTGCACCAGCAAGAACATCAGCAAAATCTTCTAATGTTTGTTCAAGATTGTCTCTGGCTGCCCCACCAGGATTTGCTGTAACAGACCAAGCTGCTCCGGCAGCAGAAAGATAATTTGCAAGCCCTTGAACCATATTTTCTACATCGGTTCTTGCAACTCCCTGCACAGTAGAACTAAAAGCATCAGCTGAAAATCTAAGTAAGAGTCTTCGAAGCTTTGCTTGTATTGAAGTTGTAGTTACATCACCTAGAGTATCTAATGTTGCTGCGTCATCTCTTTGTCCAATATTTGTTAATACAGAATCATCTGGATCTGCTGGTGTGGCTCCAACCCTTTCCATAATAGCTTTTACTAGAGCAACCAGCGAAGTAGTAGCTCCTCCTTCAACAGGGGCAGCGGTCATTGCAGGAATTGTTTCCGTTTTATTTCCTATGACATGCGCAGGAGTAGCATTTGAAGTAGCATCAACTGCAGGTACAAGTTGAGAATTTGGTGCAAGAATTACATATGCAGAAAGTCCTGGAACACCAGTAAATGATTGCTGGGCATCAAGTGTAAATACTCCGCCAGCATTTGCGAATCCTGTAATTAATCTTGGTTGGAATGCTACAGCACCAGCAACAGTCATTAACCATGAACCATTCCAATAATTATTTACTTCTGTTCTTCCGGTGTCCGCTGGAACAGTAGCTGAATCAGTAGTTAATGTACCAGAGGCTAAAATTTCTCCACGATGAACAGCCCTTAACAGCCTAACAATTGAACTGTTTGTGCTGGTTCCGCTATATTGGGCTGTATCGGCTTTGCTACCGACTACATGAGCACTACTACTATTACTGGTAGCATCGGTGCCAGGTTCTAATGGATATTGATATGCTATAATTGCATATTCATCTCCAACAGCTGGGGCAGCAGTAAATGTTGCCTCCGGATCTATTGTGAATACTCCCCCAGCATTGGCGAAGCTTACAATTGTTCTAGGTTGAAATGCTACAGCCCCAGTAGTAGGAATAATCAGTGTTCCATTCCAGAAATTATCAGCTTCAGTTCTGCCGGTATCAGCAGGGACTGTTGCAGATGAAGTTGTGAATGTCCCTGTTGCCAGGACCACAACTGATAGTAATTGATCAATAGAACCAGAGCCAATGTAATATTTGAAGTTGTCAAAATCACCAGTAGCTACTTGAGCATCAACAGTGCCGACACTTTCCGCATATAAATATGCACTGGTAATGGATGACATATCACCATTAACATCTTCATATTGCGTTAATTTAGTCCAAATCCAGTTTGGATATTGAGTTAAACTATAGAATAAATTCCAAACATTACCATAACGTTCAATCTTAAAAGCTACAGCATTGTCTGTGGTGCTAAAGTTAACATCAGCTTGGGCTATATTATTGAATTCAGCATGAGTAGAAATTCTATTGAATGTACTAGACGCCTCTCTTGTGATGATAATGTAATTAGTTGGGTCATCGGCGTCGCCAGCTGATATTCTTAAGCCAGCGTATGTAGCAGTGGCTTGAACACTGTTCAATGTTACATCAGCATCTACCATTACACTGTAAAATCTACTTCTAAATGTCTCATCCCGCTTTATGGCATAGGCAGCTCTGGTGGGTGTTGCATCTGGGTCAACTCTAACTCTAGCCTGTCCAGCCACAGAAGTATTAATATCAGCAGTACCGCCTTCCGTACCAGCAGCACTTCCATCGGTGTTAGCTATATATCCTGTATCCCATCTTTCATTATTTCCATCTGCGTCGGCAAAATCAAAATCATCATAATCAGCCAACACCCATCTTTCTAATTCTGCGGTAATTTCTGGTTCATGAGTTACATTTCCAGCAAATCTTGCAGTTTGAAGGTCATTTCTTTCTGCTAATACAACTCTGAAATTATTTGCAGCAGTATAAGCATTTGCAGTTGCAGTTACTGTAATTTGAGTTGGGGAATCTACACTTATAACAGCATTCCATTCTGTAGTTAAATCATCATAAATTCTAATTCTTTGTCCTGCTTGGAAAAGGGCAGCATTAGCAAGAGCAATTGTTGTCGCACCAAGTCCAATATTTGCAGTTGGTGTTACAGCAGTGTCGGTATCACTATCAACTCTACCAGCACTAAAAGTTACAACAATTTCATCCCCAAGCTGCCAGTTATCTTCTAGTGGTGTGTAAGTAGCAGAGATGAATCCAGCAGCCTCTGTTGCAGCAGTAGAAGCTACAATATTTGTAGTTGTTCCAAGTCTAACTCTATCAATTGTATAATTTCCTGGGGTTATTTCTGTTGTACTTGGAATTCCCTGCTCGGCCATTCCTTTAAGCTCAAGACCCCAGGTATAGGAGTTATTTAATCTAACTTCTGCTGGGCCATACTTGTTATACTGACTAGTGGAGCCAATGAGCTGTAAAACAATATTGTTCAAATATCGTAATTTGCTATGGACACTTCCATCTGCTCCGTCGTCTGTTGCAATTTCAGTTCCAAACCCAATGGCCTCTAATGTGCTATACTCATAATAAAATCGAATATCATCAAATCTATATGTAATTCCATTTGCAAGATTTCTAAATGAAAAATTATTTATGACAAGAGGATCCCATGTTCCAATGGTGCCAGATGGCCCAGGGAACCCTTCTCCATTTTGGTATCCCGCCCCACCAGAATAGATATCAATAATATGGTCTCTTGTTACATCATTTCCAAGAGTAAATGTCCATTCTCTGTAAATTCCAGCGGCATCATTTAATCCAGCAGTATTGCTTAATCTTGCTCTTATATCTGTATTTACAGTAGAAGCAGTAGCCTTGAAAACAACGTAACGGATTCTTCCACCAGCAGGAAAATGGAAGAAATTGTTATTTATTGCTCTTCTTAATTGTGCTGATCCTGCTGCTGGAATAAGCTGCATTGCTTGTTGTCCATGCAAAGCATTTGCAGCAGTTGTTCTGGTGGCCAAATCAGCAGAAGCACCGCCACCAACTAGCGCTACTGTCCATGCAGCTTGTAGAGCAGCATCAGAAGCATAATTTTCAAAATTATCAAATAAACGAGTAGAAAGATTTTCTACTGTATCTTCTATTCCACCTGGAGAAAAGGTGGGTTTGAATGCAGTTTTCCAAGTAAATAACACTTAATTTATCTCCTTATTGGAGAGTTGTGATAATTATCCTTGCTTCTTTATTCCAAACATTTTCATTATAAGTTGTGTGCTTTTACTAATTTTTGTAGGCTTTGGCATTTTTACTTTGTCATGTGCAGTTACAGTGTCTTTTTTTAATGGCTTTGGAACACTAATTATTTTTTCAGGCTTTACTATTTTTTGTCCACTCAATGGCTTTATTCTACGTTTTAATGCAGCTTCTTCTAAACCTGGATTTTTCCATGCTTGTTTTTCCATTTTATCCCCCATTTTTCCAATATGAAATACACGATTGCTTTTTCTATTTAATTGAAATTTTCCATAAGATGGATGTGTGTATGATTCATAATCTTTCGAATGCAGACTTTTTATTGGTTCCCATTTTGCACCCATATTTGTCAAAATCTTATGGGCAATTTTTGGGTTTGGGAATTTCTTTCTGTGCAATGAATGTGTTCCTGGTCTCCATTCTTGTTTTTCAATATCTGCATCAACCATAGAGAGAACTTCCGCATTCTTTTTCATCTGATTTATTTTGTTTTGCGCTGTCGCCCAAGCACTTTCCTCTCGTGTTTTTCCGGGAAAGGCTTGAAAGTCGGGGTCATTTAATAAAGCTGATTTTATACGTTCTACATCTTCAGGCATTTTATTCAGTCCGATGGATGTTTTATATCAGATAAATAATCTGTTTTTTCTTTTGGATCATGTCTTCGAAATGCTTCAATAACTTTTTGGTAGTCTGAGGGTCTTTTGGTTCTTTGATACGTTTGTATTTCTTTTTTTGCAGGTGAAAAATAACTTGGTCTTGCTGGCATTGGGGCCATCTTTCTTTTCTTTTTTCCCTTTCCTGGACCAGGGTGAATATGACGAACACCAGATTTTGGATTATGCTTTCTAATTATTTGTCCTGTTGGATAATGTTTTTCTGCCCCCTCTCCTGCGTGTCTATGGGTGTGAATTTTATCTGTAAGGTGCTTTTCGAGAATTGTTTCTTTTCCCCATCTATGGGTAGAAGGCTTCCAAACAAGTCCTTTTCTTGGTGGCTCAAGTTTCTTTTCAAATCCATAATGTTTGGTAAGAAACTTCAAAAATATATCAGCTTTTGTTAATCCTTTTTCTTTTAGTGATTCTGCAATTTCTCCTCTCTTTTCTCTTCCGGGATTTCCTTCTGAAAAATCTTTATATCCCATTTTTTTTGCCTGTGTAGCAGCAACTGCCCATGGATTTCTAATTTGCTTTTTTAATTCAGTCTTTTTACTGTTCCAATCTGGCTCTACATGCCAATTTTCTTTATTTAATGGCTCTTTATTTGGGTCTCCTCGAGAAGAAACCCCATGTCGCCTTAATAAAGTAGAAGCAATTTTTTCTCTTTTGTATGGATTTTTGGTTTTATTGTATTGTCTAATTAATTTATCTGCAGGATGTTCATTGCTGCCAAAAGTTGGCGTCATAACAGAACTTGTAGTAGCAAAGGTCTGCTTTTGCATCCAATCTGAAAATTCTTGTGTCGCAGACAATTCAGATTTATTCATTATTTTATCAGCCACCTTTTTCCACCAAGGTCTAGGTTTTCCCCAAGACATATGTTCTTTTTTTCGTTTTGGAATTTCATGACCAACAGGCAATGGTTTGAATTCATAAAGTTTTTTAAGCTCGTCCAATGTGCATTCCCCAAACCGCTCCCCAAACTCTTGGTTGTTCACCAGAAATTGAATTTATGAAAGAAATATTATCATTAAAATGAATTGGGTGCTCAGGAGACCAATCTGTTCCTGCCCGCATAAAAATTGAACCACCGTCAGTTGTACTGGCAGTTCTATCAAATGAAATATAAGTATCTCTGGTAAAATGTAAATCAAATCCTCTAACCGCTACTAATCCCCCTCTTCTTATGCTTGTGCTTGCATGGGCAGTTCCTTCCCATTCATAGTTTAATCCAAGGGAGCCATCACAATAATCCGTAGGAGTTCCTCCGCCCCTAAAAATTTCTACTTGAAAACCATCAGCATAAAAATTCGTATCATGTTGTGTAGCAGTTACGCCATAAATCCGATAGGCTGCTCCCGCAGGAGTCAATTGTAACGCAGCAAAAGATCTTTGCCATGAAGCTGCAAGAGTAACTGTATTTCCAGTAGACAGGGCTGTTCCAGCGGTGTTTGCAATAATTATTCTTGCCCCATTTCCAGAGCCAGCATTGTCATTAAAATAGGCACTAACAACTACATAAGTTATTCCGTCTCCATGTCCACCCAAAACTGGAGTTGTCCAATAAAAACCTTCTCCTGCTGCAGCATTATCTGGATTTATTAGCATTGAATTTGTGCCATTTCTAGCAACAACTGCTGATTGGGAAAGAGCTGCCCCAGAAGCAGTATATCCAGTTGGGGGAGCACCAGTTTCAAAACTTGGATTTGTTGCAATATTTCTAGTTGGACGAATATTGCTAATTGAAATCAAATTTTGGGCTGTTTGGGGAGTTGTAAGTGTTACATCAGCAGGAAGATATTTTGTCCATAATGCTACACTTGTTCTTGTACTTGGATCTACTTCTAAAGTATCCCAATCTAACATTGTCATATTTTTAAGCCTCTAAGAGAATGCTTTAAATGCTATTCCAATTATTAACGCCAAAATTGCTAAAACTAATGGGATAACTACAATGAGTTGTCCCTTAACAAAGTTCATGCTTCCTTGTAATTTGGAAACGCTGTTTTTCAAATGCTCGAAATCATTTGTCTTAAAATCATGAAAATCTTTTTTGAGCTCTTTCACGGTGTCTTCCAAGCTCATTTTTCTTTCTCCAAAATTCTAAACATTTGATGTGCGCAAATATTTTCCAGTATCCATATTTCTAACATAAAAATATCCACAATCAAGACAGCGAAATCTTTTGTCTGGCAATTGTTTTTCTATTTCTTTTTCCGAGTCTATGCCTCTACAGTAAGGACATTCATATTTCGGAACATGTACTTTGCAATCCCAGTTTTGTCCTTCATAATTTTCGCATAAACATTTCAAATCAAAAACTTCTAGTCTTTCTTCTATTTGTCCATTGTTTGGTTCTGCTGATTTGGACACAACTACAAAATCTGGCAGTGGTTGTTTCCTGATGTATTGTCTCTTAATTTTTCTTCCCAAAGCTAATATCCTATGACAAGCACTCTCACCGAGGTTGCGGCTGCACCACCAGCATCTGTATTTCCAGTAGTAACTACTGTTGTACTGAGATCTGTAGTAGCTGCTGGTTCTGCTAAAGCTATTTGAGCAGCTTGTACAACTCCACCCTCACCTGTTGCATCAGCTACTGTGGCTACACTCTGGGCTGCACCAGCATTTCTTAGGTTGTTAGTTGCCATAGTTACTGCATTTGCAGCTGCCCCAGTTTGAAAGTGAATTACATGACCATGTACTGCCGAACGTCTGGCGAAGACATTTCCATTAGTATAATTGTAGTGAAGTGTATATCCTGCGGGCTGGTCAAATGTAGCCAAAAGAACCCTATCTAATCCAAGCACAGCAGCGGTTAATCCTGTATCTCCTCCTGTTGCATAAGAAGTGGAGAATTGTATATTTACTGATCTCCATCTAAGATTTCCAAATGTGCCTCGTTGAACCGTTGTTACTGTTAATGCACCCATTTATTCCTCCAAAATTGTATTAAACAAAGAGGGCAGAGCCAGTCAATAAAACTTACAAAACGAATATCTTTCGCTGGATGCCCTCTTTTTCAAGACGTTTTTATTCGTTTAGGTCCGCAACCTTGCCTTGTGTCCAAATTAGATGTGCTCGAAGCTCACCCATTGTATAGATAAGTCCTCGCATCGCCATCTGGTTCAAAGCAAAGTAGTCTCTATTCTCCATATACTGCGTTGGACTTGCAATTGCGATTTCCATTGCAGTAGTGTCTAACACATAAAGATTTGTGCCAAGGATGGCATCAGTTGTACTTACGCTTCTTGGGCAATCTGGCTCTGGCAGAATTGGAAGTCCAACATAGGTAGCCAGATTAAGACCAGCTCTAGTCCCAGGGAATGTCCTCTCGTCTCCAACTCCAACTTGGTACTCTTCATATCCCATGAATCTTTGTTGGGCCTGAAGCAAACGTTCCAAGCGGAAATACTGATCGTGTCCCATGACAATTAGATTTGGCTCTCCACCATTGAACCGAATGTTTCTGGCTAAGTTATCAATTAAGTTCAAAGCCAGATCTCTTCCGGCTCCAGAATTATATGCCACGGTTTGTGCAGTCGCTCCTGCAGACCATGTTCCAGCTGTTCTAGTTGTAACATCATAAACATCAACTGCAGCCGCACTCCCGCCCACTCCAGTATTTGAGGCAGCTGCCAAGTCAGCCATTGTAACATCGTCCAAACTTGTCAATCCAGCCCTGCTTACAATATATGCAATATCCCCGTCGGCAAAAGCTGTACCTGTCACAATTGTTACCACTCCAGTAGTTCTATTTGGGGGAGTAACAGCACTTACAGCAGATCCAGGAGCAGCACGATCAAAAGCACCACCACTCTCATCATGCATTCCTACTGCGTCTCCTGGCTTGAAGTGATGTGCTATTCCACCAGGAACCGTAAAAGTAGTGGCGGCTCCAGCACTTACTATGTATGCACTACCAGCCAGGAGCTCCTGGTTGATTTCCTTGATGTGATGCTTCTGGGCATTTTCCATTTCCATCGCTACCACATCACCCATGCCACCTTCCAATCCGGCAGCAAAAATTGCCTGAACGCCAACACCAAATGTGGTGCCAACAATTCTTGGCAAACTAGACACGTTGTTGATTCCGCTGACATCAACAGTAGGAAGAGTTCCAGCTTCTGTTATTGGCCTGGATCTCCAGTTGCCAGCATCATCACCACGATCAGTTACCACACGCCAACCAACCGTGTTGCCCCATACAACCTTGGGGAGAGCATTATAAATTCTTGTCTGGTTATTTAGGCCATGCCAGAACTTCCGACCAAAGGTATTTGTTAAGACGTTTGTGGTCTGAAAAAATGTCTGCTTGCGCAGAAAGTCTGGTCCCAATGCCCCGCTATAAATCCCTCGTTGGGATTGGGCGATAAATTCTTCTAATGAAGGCATTTAAATTTTTCTCCTTGTTTTACTGCATCAACTCGTTTGGAACACCAGACAAGTTGCCAGCTCTCTTTTGAATATCAATGTCGTTTAATTGTCTAAAAGATAATTTTGTTAATGCTTCTACAACTTCCTCTGGAGATCTTTTGTCTTCAAACTTCACAATTGGAACATCTTCTTTTTCAACCGGACTCTTCATAACTTTTGGACGCAGACTCTTCTCTTCCCGAAATCCCATCTTATTAAGTCGTGTTTTTACTGCGTCCTCTATCTTCTGGTCAGCAGACTTTTGTATGTCAGCAATTTGCTTTCTAAGTCCAGCAATTTCAGACTTCAAAGTCTCTTCAACCTTTGGATACTCCTTTTCCTTTTCTGGAACTTCCGCCTCTTCTTCCTTTTTGTCCTCTTCTACATCTGCAGCTTGGATAACATTTTGCTCAGTTCCAGGCTTTACAGTTGCATCAGCCTTCAAGCTCTTTTCCTTTTCAGTTGGATCTGTTCTTTTTTCCATTGGCCATTTATATTCTTTTCCAGCAACATTCTTTTCCTTGCTCCCGCCACGATCCTCAATTTGTTTGAGAACCTCAGAAACTACAGATTTAATTAGCTCGGCTTTCATCATTTCGGCTTCCTTTTCGGCTTCTTCAGCCTCTCTAGCTTCTTTATCCTCATCGTCTTCTACATCGGCTTTTTCAAGCCTATCATTCATCTTTTGAAATACTTCACCAAATGCAGAAAGACCAAGCGTAAGTCCTTCTGCAGCATTTGATAACTTTTCCAGTACTGCATCCATGTCCGACATTTTTTGAATTCCCTCCCAAAAATTTTAGATTATTTTCTATTTTTCTCTTGTAAGTGGTCTTAGCCATCCGTTTACAAGATTTAATTACACAAAAAAAAGAGCCAGCTTTTCTAAACTGGCTCTTCAAAACTTATTTTGTTTCTTAACTATATTATATTATATCTACTTTCCTTCCATAAGTAAAATCAATCATTTTTTCTCTTTTGGGTCATATGAATTGTCATCGTGATTTATCGCCCAATCCCAACAATCAGTGCAAATTCCATTTCCAAGCACTGCTTCTTTTTCACATTTTTGGCATTTTCCAAAGGATTCTTCAATTTTCATTTAGAGACTTTGTTCCATATAATTGAAAATACTCTATTTATTTTGTCCCTTGGAAATTTTTGAGACAAAATTCTCATTACTCCTGATTTGTCTTCAAGCAAACTAATGCCAATAGAATCATATTCTTCTAGCACTTTAATTTGAAATTGAAATTGCTCAAATGCCCAATTAAGCCATTTTTCAATTCCAAAATGGGCTTTTTCTACTTGATGTGGCTGAAATTCCTCTAGCAAAAGAGAATTGACATTTTCAATTGTTGGATTGTCCCAGTTTTCAAATGCATTAAGACAGGTAACTTTTATCTGATTTTGCCCAATTCCACCAGAAGAGAAATGAATTGCCTCGATTGTTTCCGGTTTACATTTTAGAAGTTGCCAATTTCCTGTTTCGTCCAGCAAATACCAAACTTCTCCTTCTTGACCAATGTAACCATCTTCAGTTTGCTTCAGTTTATTTTCCATGTCTAATTGAGCAGTCTTATAGTTTTCAACATATTGAGAGTCTACTACTCCAAGAAAATTTGCGGACAAAGGGAAATGTACATAACTTAAAACATCAGTTGAAACTAACGGAGGAATTATCTTTCCATTCTGTCTTGCAAAAAGGACACTCGTTTCAAGAGGAATGTTATACTTTACAAGCAACGGATTTCTAGCCCCCCAGAGTTCAAATGAAATGTTCATGCTATGTATTGCTCTTGGAATTAATGGATACTTAATGAGCATTTCCTTCCACATGCTCAAAAATGGGCCAAATTTACTTTCTTGAACAAATGGCATCAATCTTGTTTTATAGCTTACAAATTTTTGCCCACCAGCCACATAAGAAAATCCAAAAATATTCGTCCCATCCAGCTTTTCATATCTATATATAGCCTTAGCTTTTGGAAAATGCCAATTTCCATTCCTATCAAATGGGTAAGAAATTTTTGGGGTACAGAAAATAAGCTGCGAAGATTTCTCTCCATTGATTTTTTCAATTAGCAAAGCCCCGTAATCATCCCCATGATGATGAGAAATAAACCCCTCAACAAAGTTGTTGTTGAAGGAATCTTCTTTTGCGAAGCTATTGTAATTTCCTTTTCCAAAAATTTCATCAGGATTCATCATAAAGCTGCTCCTCCTCAGCTAGCTTCTCACATCTGCGACAATGGGGCCACGCAGCAGATGCAGGATGAAGCAGGGCAGCAGCATCAACCCACTGGTGGTTACAGAAGCGCCTGCAAAACGAAACACCGAAGGGGATGATGTACCTATGTGCCTTCCCACCAATACCGTCTTGCTGGGCCTCGTGGACAAGCCAGCTTGAGTCATTCATGGCTGCCTCCTCACGAACTCCAGCACGGCCTGGACTGCGGCCTGGCCGTCTGTGCCATAGCTACGCACAACACGCTTCCCATGGCCTTCAATGTTTTGCCAGACTTCAGTGTTGGTTCCCCAGCGAACGAGTTGAACTTCTTTAGGCATTGCCTCTTCTAACGCCCCTCTGAGTGCCCCTGATGGTGCTGCCACCCAGTAGGCCGTGCGGGTAAAGTATCTTGAACCATCACAAAGACATTTGTAATGCTCCCCCTTATAACCAGGACATCCAATTCTTACCAACACCAATAGAGAAGCATACTGGGAGTCGGGAATACGGCTTGTACCATTGCAGCCCTCTCGGCAATGAGGGAAGTGAGGCTTAGGAAACTCTTTGCTGAACATCCTTTCAATGCTAGGGCACTCTACAGTCTTCTCTTCCAGCGCCGTTCGTAGTTGTTCCAGAAGCTCGGCTAGGTTAAGTTGTATGGTCATGGAACCTCCCCCATTGTGTACCCTTGGTACTTCAGCACCTGCTTGAGAGCACCGAGCAGGGCTTCCTCTGGTTCACCTTCTCCGAGTGCTGTAAGGTCTGCCTGTGGGTCGTCATGTTGGAGTCCGATAGAATCATCGAACCAATCAGTTACATGCCACTCCAAGGTAAAGAGAGCCTTCAGCCACACTGCCAGGTCAGTGCTCGGCATGTAGTTGAGGCCATAGCACTCATCACATGGATGTCTATGCAAATGGCGATAGCCCTTAGCTACAGCATTACATGGCACTCTCACCGCATCAGGCAGCACAAAAACCTTCCCAGTGCCACTACAACTCTTGCAGATGCTTCCCTCCTGTGCAACAAAGTAGCCCTCCGCCCAATGACAGGCTTGGCACGGCTTCGTTGCTCCTGTGAGCTCCCAGCGAAGTTGCTCTATAGTATTAGTATGTGTACTCATGGCTGCTCCTTTTGCTTTACTCCTTCTTTATAGCCACGCAAATAAGCCCTTTTACACTCCTTTATTTGATATAACTCTCGCCGCTCTCGCTGGGGAAGGTAATCATCATCTTGTTGTGCCTTCTTCTCTAACTGTGAGATGCGTAAATCCCAAGGAGTCTCTTTAGTCATGGCTGCTCCTCCAAGTCCTTCAACAGCTTAGTTTCTTTTTCGGATGGCTTCTGCACATGAGAATAAAACCCCATAATAGGATTCCATTGCCCTACATTTCCATGCTCAGTACAAAAGCATTGCCAGCCAGCAGCCGTTTCATATACATCTAATGATCTCTCACAGAGAGGGCAGGTATCCACCTCCTTCCAGATGTTTCCGGTCTTGTCGGTGAAAGTCACGGGAATGTCTCTGGCATGGCACCACAGCCTTCGTAACCATCTCGCAATCCACATATTCTCCTCCTTCACTTTCATTTTGGTCACCAGCCCACCTCACTATATATTAGTTACTACTACTACACAGTCAGGTAGTATTGGAGCTATTATCTCTTTTACATCTTTCCAGTCAAGCCCTCCATTACCACAGCCAGGACGAGGTAGAGCTACTGTATCTATAAAAGTAGATATTTTCAGTAATGCCACAAGCTCCTCAGCAGACCGCTTAATGAGTTGCAGGTTAGCTTTATTCTTCCAGTGATGCTTTACTGGAAAGAATATCAAGCTACCGATACAGCAAACATGATTCCCATGACTCCGTATATGATCTCCCAACTTGTACTCAATCCCAGGCAATCTCTGCTTGGCTTGTAAGGCCACACCTCTGCCCATGACAGCAGCCCCATCTCGTCTCACATCACCATTTGTAGTAATGCAGATGGTGTCAATCTCTCCAGACCAAATGTCCATAATAGCTTCTCTCACTAGACTACTCCTGCTGGTAAGATTCTAGTCCACTTTTTAAGGTACACTTATATTATATACCCTTTTTCAGCAAAAGTAAATAGGCAAAGAACAAAAACACCCACCAAGCCAAAGTCAATTTGAGTTTTGCTTCTGGAAATGTTTTCTTCCAGTTTCCCCTTTTTCCCGCTTGGGCATTTCGTCGCATGGGAATAAGAGAACACTTCTTTCATCATTCTTTCTTGCTCTTTTGGTAGTGAGTCACGGGTTGCGGATCAACCGTCCCGATTATGTTTGCACGCCGCAGAAATAAGAAAAATAGAATCAAGAAACTTTCCCTTCAGCTTTGTCCTTCAAGTTGTAAGCCCTAATAGCTCAAACGCATTGGCTGAACACTCATTGGTTGCTCCATCACTTTTTGGTGGCTGAAGAGAAATTCAGGAAGGATATTCAGTTGTAAAAGAGCAGCTCACTGTCAACAATACTACTATATACTATTTTCGTGTTACCGGATCTCTTTTCCAATCATATTTGCACCTTTTGCAATATCTATGAATATGTGCCTTTATTGTTATTCCGTCTTCCAATCAGCATCCCTCTGTCTGTTTGCATCTAGAGCATAATTGCCCCCAGATGGATTTAGCTCTATCAGTGGTAATACTAATTTTTTCAATGGCACGGCTTCAATTGTTATCTACTCCCTCCTTTATAAGCACCACAAAGTTAGGAACAAAAGTGGATTATCGTCATTCATTTCTTTTCCTGTTTTTTGTAAAACAGCTGCTAGGCTATTTTTGCAAAAGAGACGCTACAACAAATTGTGCACACTCTAAATACTTATCGTGATCGAAAAATTTTCGTGATCTGTATTCTTCATCAGTTACTCGATCCCAATCACTAAATTCGCTGACAGTAGCAGTGAGTTGAAAACTATTTCGATTTTCTGCTACATAGATGCTTCGAAAATGTGAGCCGACCCAAACAGAAAATTTAAATCCATTTTCCCTCCCATTTGCCCATGGAGTAGAATTAATTATTCTATCCTCTGCACTTGCATTCAATTCTTGCTCCACCAATTTTTCAACAATCTGCGCTGGAAGATAATTTCGAATAAGAGTAGCCACTTCTTTCTCCTCCCTGCTTTTTCATTTCTAAGATGCATTTATATTATATACCTATTTAGAACAAAAGTAAATAGGCTTTCTTTGCATTTCTATATCAATCCAATATGATTTTTCTCTCTTGGTCTGGTATGATTGGCTCTCTGCTCTGTATTACACCCTGCATAGATGATATGGTTACATCAAAAATTAAAGGAGAGGCATTCAATTTGCTCCAATTAAAATCAATAAATGAATCTACATTATTAAAAAATTGTTCTTCAACAAGCCTGGCTAATCCACTCTTTAGAATATCTAAAGGCAGTGCCTTGATTTTATAATATCCACGAGACACAATATCAGTAAGTATCACTGCTACAAGATTAGAAGATTTTTCGGGAAAGCCTCTAAAAAGGCAAAATTCAATAGGAGAAAGCACCGATGATGCATTGTAACTTGGATAATTCCACAATTCAGATGTTGCCTTGTCTAAATTCAATAGAATTTCTCTTGGATGGGCCAAGCACAATTTTTCCATGTTCGGAAAAGACCAAAAACTATATTCACCATTAAAAGATATTGTTAATTTTTCAATAGCAGAGGGAAATGGCCTCTCTTCGAATAAAGAATATTCATCAGTTATTGCACCTTGCCAAATCGTAATGCTTTTCATTTTCTCTGCATCCAAAGCCATTTGCAGAATGGACAACCTGCGTTGATTCCATCTCCTACATTGTATCCATAGATCCAAGTCTCTTTTGGAATCAAGTCTTGATCTGTATGTATTAGTTTTGTCAATCTTGCGCTATGGAAATCTTTGTGGTTCATTTTATATTATCTATTTAGAAAAAAGTAAACCAATCAAATATAGAAGTTCCATTTGTATATCAGTGATGCTGAGATCTCTTTCTCTCCTTTTCCAATAGCTTTCTATTCATTTTAGCAAGTTTAGAAAAAGACAATTTAGATAATTATTCAATTCTCTGTTCGGGATTTGATATACGATACATTCTCTTTCTCTTTTTTAGCCACCAAAACCATTTTGTCCAATCCATTTTCATATCTCCCCGTTGTTTTCTTTATTCATCTTCATCCCATGTAAGAGTTGCACACCACGGCCCTAAATCAAAATTTATGAATCTTATATATTTTTGCCATTCCCAACGTACACCAAAACTCCAATCATTCCATCTTGGGCCAGAGAATTGTACATATGGTTTTTTAGAAAGTATGGTCATCTTTTCTTCATAACAAAATTCTAGTATCTCTTGCTCAGACTGTTTTTCACAGTTGCAACACATATAGTGAGTAATTTTTTTTATTGGATGCCAACAATGATTCATTTCTTTACCTCTCTTTGGCTCCAAATTTTTCTTAATCTTCATTGTGCTGAAATAATGATACAATTGCAACTATAATTATTCCAATAACTGATGCTGGCCATAAAAGAGCAATAAAGATTGTAGCATATTCTAGCCAGACGGATGAAGCATTTTCTTTTTCTAGTGCTTTTCCAGCCAAAAATGCAAATAGCCCAAAACCAATAAAGTATACAAGCCAAAAAGAAAGCATTACAAAAATCCTAATCTTATTCTACAAATATGTTCCTGAAAATTCAAGACCTCTTAATGTTTTCCTTTTTCTCCATTGCTGTTCTTTCCTAATTCCTTCACAGTATTGTTTGTGTTGGATTTCATCAAAGTTCTTTTGCATTGAACCACAGTCCAAACAAATCTGACACCAACTAAGATTTCCTGGACAATTAATAATATTCATTGAAAGCACCTTATTCTAGCAAGCACATTTTTTTTCTTTAGCTAGGTGTCCCAGGAAATTCTGGAGGCAATGGAGGCTTTGGAAGATCAGAAGGCAAGTCTCCAAATGAATCTGTATGAGGGTGGTATCGAGAAACGGCATCCCCAACACCTTCAGCTGCTACATATGCTATAACAGCAGTGACAAGCAATTTTGCAACATCAGGCCATCCAAGGACACCAGTGAGGCCGCTTCCGACAAGTGTTAGTACCGTACCCAATGTAAGTAGGAATTTTCTTGATGTGAATCTGTTCATTTTTCTCCTTGTTTCTTTTGTGTGCTTGCTAGAATAAGGTGCTCTTTTAATCTGTCCTTAATTCTTCTTTGTCTAACTCAAGTGCAGCTTTAGCCTCCTCAAAGAATCCTTTTGGCAGCCTTCTAATATTATATTCTTTTTTAATCTGTTCTTCTGTTCCTCCCTTTGCAATTCCATTTCCCACTTTTCCACACATCTCTTCATCTAAAAGCCACTCAAAAGGAAGGGCAGAATATTTTGTTATAATCTTCCTGTAATTTGTTAGTTTGAAGTAACGATTTATTGGCTCTAAAAGTGTACTCATTATTTGCTCTTATAATTAAATTCTAAATACCCCTTAAATGAAAATCAGGAGCAGTTAAATCAAAAGGTATTGTTTCTATATTAGTTTCCAGTAATGCTATTGATTTATCAAGAATTTCTGCTCTTTTTCTATTGTCTTCATTCATTTGTTTCAATATTGGATTTGTCGGTTCATTTCCAGAAGTATCTTCCGCAAACATGCAATCACAATTTTGTCTATATGCACGTAAAATTCTAAGCGGATAATCTTCGTCTGGTGTCGCATCTACATGTATGATTGGTTGCTGTATTAATTTAGGAATTTTCATTCTTCTCCTTTATTTTATTGCCTCTAAACATTTTTCCGGATATAAGGCTTTGCAACCGCAATCGAAATAAATCCAATAAAAATAATCACCGTCTTTCTCTTCTACTTTTTCTATTGTTGCATCTATTCCAGTATGCCTATTATGAAAGTCATTGGCCAGATCTTCTGTAATTGTAAAGGAAGTTCCTTCACCAACTTTTCCTAAAAGTGCTGCACATTCAACCGAAAGAGCCCACACAATTTCTTCACTTTCTACCAAAACTTCCTCCTAATTTCTAGTAAGAATTCATTTACCTTTTCCAAATCTGTTTGCTTATTTGGATTAGCATCATATGCTTGTTTTAATTTTGACTTCAGATATTCTGATGTATCAATAACAACTCCAATCGGTACTTGCTCTGGCTCTAATCCTTTCAAATCAAACAAAAAATTTCTCCATGATTCTGAAGGCTCTCCGTGTCTTCCTTTTGATTCAAGCCAATCAATGCACCACAGAGGCAAATGAAGGTGAATTTTATTATAATAATGCGGCACCTTGACATCAAAGTTATTTGTACTTAAAAGTTCAATTCCAGAAAGCAAAACTCTCAAATGAGCAACAGCATATTTCCCCTTTCTCTTTGAAAATTCGTCACGTTCGTCGAATAATTTTTTGTGTTGATTGTGTGAATAGCCGCGAAATGCCTCATAAACACCTTTTGAAGACCAGATAAAAGGGAATAATTGTCTTAAATAATACCATGGAGGCATATGATTATAATCCTTAAATCTAGTAAAATATCCAGCATGTTCATTTTGGTCAAATGGACATTGATCTAAAATTCCACCACAAGGCTCATTTTTAATAACAAAACCATCTTCTAAAATTATTGGAGCCTTAAAAACTTCAAGAATTGACGGGTTGCTTTTGCTAGAAAGATGCAAGAAATGTCCAATTTCGTATGCTGTATTGTCTTCTGTTTCTCCTTCTATCCAAGTAGTTCCCTTATATGGCCCAACCCCAAGTTTCAGTAGTTCGGAAGTTGGAGTAACATAGACCGTCCTGTAATCTATATCCGATTTTTCTGTTGCAAGTCCATGAGCATATGAACCAACTACGCATTTCAAAATTGTTTTACTCATTTTCTTTTCTTCCTCTGACATTCAATACCATTTATCTGTGGCCGCTAATTTGAGTTGGAAGTAGCTGTACACATTTTTCACACAAGAAAAAATCCCATACTTCTCCGTCTTTTGCAGAGCCATAACCCCAATTCGCTGTAATATGGGCATATTCATAATTCATATCCATTTTATCTCTTGTGCTATTTCCGCAAATATCGCATAAAACATTCGATAGCACATCTATTTCTCTTGTTTCTTTTTTGTATTGTCTTCCCATTTGTCACCTATAGAATCACGATTTTGGATTTGCTTTTCCATATTCAAATAAATTCCATACTTCTTCAAAAGGCTCTCCCCAATTTCCATTTGTGCACATCAGAGTTACTATTGAGACCCATGTTTCTCTATCCATGAAAAATGAAACATCCTCTTCAATTTCGTCACTTTCTAAAACAGGGGGAGATTCGTGAGAAACTCTCACTCCTCCTGAATATCTTTCAAAATGCCATCCACCAACTGCATGATGTTTCATTCATTTCCTCTATTTTTCCTCACTAGCCCTGGCAGTTCTAGTGAGAATAGAATGCTGATGCGTATCTGAAGCCTTTTTCTAAAGGCAGAACCGGAAATCCTCGTTTATTTGGCACATTCCAAGGCTTAAATTTTGTCTCATTTGGAGCCAAGAGTTGCCAGGATCGTCTTGGAATGAGACAACCTTGTTTACTACTTACAAATCTCATTTGATTTATTTGGGGAAATTCTTACCATCTAAGTGTCTTATAATCGCTTCAGAAGTCAACACAGTAGAGGCTACACTAACAGCATTTTTTATAACGCTTTCTACAACTTTTGTTGGGTCAATGATGCCCTTCAAATATAAATCCCCATATTCACCAGTTGAAGCATCAAAGCCAAAAGCAATATCATCTTTAATTTTGTCTTTTACTTTCCATAGTACCTCATAACTATTATATCCACTATTTGCAGCAATTTGTTTAATTGGCCCCTCAAGAGCTAATTTTAGAATTGTGGCGCCAATATCTTGTTTTGTTATTGCTTCAGAAGCAAGAAGATAGGCATTTCCACCACCAGGAACAATTCCCTTTTCAATTGCTGCTTTTGTGGCATAAATTGCATCTTCCACCCTAGATTTTCTTTCTTGCACTTCTATATCAGAATGTCCGCCAAGTTTAATAATTGCTACTCCATTAGACATTTTTGCAGCCCGTTCTCTCAGCAAGTCTTTATCAAATTCTGATTCTACAAATTTTACTTGTTCATTCAATTGTCTTATTCTAGCTTCAACTACTTTTGGATTTCCTGCTCCACCAATGATTGTAGTCCCCTCTCTTTTAGAAACTACTTTTGCACATTTCCCTAAATCATTTAATTCTGCTTTTCTAATGTCTCGACTCACCTCAGAAGAAATTACTGCTGCCCCTGTTAAAATTGCAATATCTTCTAAAATATCTAATTTTCTTTGGCCAGTTGCTGTTGCTTTTATTGGTAAACACCTCAAAATTCCTTTTTGATGATTTAAGGCAAGTCCAGTAAGGGCAGTTTCTGTTAGGTCCTCGCAAATAAGAAAAAGAGAACGATTGGTATTTGTGAGCTTGTTCAAAATTGGGACCAAATCATGAATTGATTCAATTTTTTCACCAACAAGCAATACAGCAGGATTTTCCAGCACACATTCATTTGCATTTTCATTGGTGGTAAAATATGAATTGATGAATTTGCGCTCCACATGATAGCCTTCAAGATATTCAATTTCAGTTGCGGTACTCTTTGTCTCTTCTAGAATTATATTTCCTTTTCTTCCAATTCGCTCCAAAGCCTCAGTGATAAGGCTGCCAATTTCTTCACTGTGCGCAGAAAGAGAGGCAATATGATTTATTTGTTTTTTCTCATAAACCGGGACAGAGATTGTAAAGAGCTTGTCTAGGACAATATCTCTAGCCTTTTCTAATTCGTCTCTAATTTTCAGATTTGATGCACCCGCTTCAATTTGCTTAAATGCCTCATTCAAAATTGCCTGTGTTATCAAAATCGTTGTGGTGGTCCCATCTCCTACTTCATTATTGGTTTTTTCTGAGGCCTGTTTTACAAATTGGGCACCAATATTTTCCATTGGGTCTTGTAAATCAATTGATTTTGCTACTGTTACACCATCACTACAGATTTTTGGGCGACCATAAGGATTAAGTTTGTCTTCAATTATGACATTTCTTCCAAGCGGCCCAAGAGTCGGAATAACAGCTTTCGCGAGCTTGTTAATTCCAGACTGTAGAGCTTTTCTTGCTTCTAGGCCATAAAAGATGTTTTTCTTCAATCTAAAACTCAAAATCTGTCTCCTTGTTAAAGTGAGAGACTGGATTTGAACCAGTTCTAAGAGGGCCACAATCTCTTGTGCAAAACCATTACACTTCTCCCACAAATTAGATTATGGGTATTTTGTATAAGTTTCTACAGCAGCATTATAACCGTCTTTATAAACTGCTTCAAGCTCTTTATCATAGTAGATTTCAATTTGTGCTAATACTTCAAGCAAATAATCTACCATTTCCTTTATTTCAAGAATTTCTTTTCTAGCATTTGCAATAACTTCCGAGCTATTCATCTTTCTCCTTCTTTGGCTCCATTGCGTATCGCTTGCCAATACCCCAGTATTTTCCTTGTCCAAATTTACCATACTGATGCTCGATAGAGAAGCAAATGCTTAACCAGCAAATGGACAGATCTATTTCTACTTCTAAAATAACAATGCTAATTGTAAATATATTATCAAATATCATTTTTTCTCCTTATTTCTTTTTCTCCCCGATCTGGCTGCCTACTCGCTCTTTTTCCTCCCTGCCTCCCGCCGGGAGGCAGTTCCAGCCAGCCTATCCAATCCTCCATCGGAGATTTATGGTATCCCCTGGCTCTCTGCCAGTAGAATCTTTTATTTTTCAAGATGGCGAGGCCAAAGAGGAGAAATTTTCTTTCTTCTTCAACTCTGCCATCTTGAAATTAACGTGATAATCCCTTTGAGATATTATATATGGCAATCAACCAGTGTTAAAAGCGTGTCATTGGGCAAACTCGCTACTAAATTTGTCCAATATTCTGCCCATTTATTTTCCTCCATATTTTCGTCGTAAGTAACTCCCCACCAGCCCATTTTTGCGCATTCGATCCACTCCCCGTCTTTTACAATTGCAAATGTGCTGCAAAGACTACTTCTAGCAATAAAAGACTCTTTTGTATCATTTTCCAAAATTCCAACAAGATATCTTGTTTGTTTATCGTATTTAATTTTATCTTTGTCTTCTCTAGCTTCATAGTTTAATACTTTATTTTCATAATCCTCCCATCCTTTTTGTGCCTCTTGTCGTGCTCTAGCTATCATTCCTTCCCAATCAATTGCCTTCTTTAATGCTTGATCGGCAGTTCCTTTCTCAGCAGGCTCCGCAAGCCATGGATACTCATTTTTTCCTCTTCCATTATTGCGCAAAAGAAAAGTACCTTTCCACCTTCCACCCAAGGAGTACCAATCCCATTTTGACTGTGGATTATATGTAGACCAATAATATAATCCATTTTCGTCCTGCCCACCAGAATCGCCAGTCCAATCACTCATGTATGGTAACGGATCATCTGTTTGATAATTCTTTTTTATTCTCTTAATTTCGTCAATGCTTAAGTATTTTTTGTATGGCTCCACTTTCAATTCTTCAGAATATGGAGCCAACTGTTTTTCCCAATTTTTGCCAATTACCAATACAGAAAAGTGAGACATTTTTATCCTTTCTTTACTATTTTCGACTTGTACAAGAGACACCCAAGTATTACATTAAGCCCGAGAGAAACCCCTAGAAGATATGCTATTAATCCCATTGGTACTCTTCCTCTCTTTGCACACAAGACCAATTTTTGGGCTCATTCTCCAAAGAAAATTCTTCTGAAATGAGCCAATCATCGCTATCACAATCTCCTGCTTCGAACATGGCTTCAAGAATTACTCTATCTTCAAAAGAAAGTCTCCGAATGGGATATTTTGTGTTCGCTAAATCATTAAGACCTCTCCCAATTACCGTTCCAATAACAGTTAAAGAATATGGCTTTTTATAAGCCTCAAGAACTTTAATTGCGGCATCAATTTCAGACACAATTACTGTGTTTTTGTTCCAACTCATCTAACTCCTCCTTTGATTCTTTTTTCTGCTTCTAATACCCTATTATTATATGCTTTTTTTTCTTCGTCCGTTATATTGTCGCATATCTCTTGGATGTGAGCAGAAAGATTAACAAATACATTTTTCTTTTTTATTCTTATTCCGCAAAAAGGACATCGAATCATTTTAATTTCCTTTTGGCTCCCCAGGCAGGACTTGAACCTATAACTAAATGATTAACAATCGCTCGTTCTACCAACTGAGCTATGGGAATTTTAACTCTTAGCTTTCCTCTAATCCTCAAATAAATGCCAAACAAAACCATCTAGCTGAAATGTCCCCAAATACATTCCAGACGGAGCATCATTAAGTTTCCAGCCAGTTCCAATAATTCTAAATCCCTGGCCCATTAATTCTGCTTCTGGATTTACCATAATCCAAATAGTAGGTATGTTGTTTTGCACTTGCACACAAAGAAATTTGCTTCCAAGTGGCACTAAAATTTCTTGTCTAGAATCAAGTGATAGCGGATATTTCCAAATTGCTTTCACCGTGTCTCCTTTTCTCTCTGGGCTTAATCCAATTTACATTTTCTTCTGTGTCGTCCACATTAATGACTGGAATCTTATATTGCCTTTCCTGTGCAAATTGTTTTCTCTTGATTTGCGAGGCTCTTTGTCTTGTAACTCCAAGTTGTTTTCCAAGCGCAACTGTTGAAAGCTTCATTTGCTCTGAAGTCAGAATTTTTCGGCTCTGTCCATTATAATTTGGCCTGAAGGGAAGGACACTGACAATTTTCCCATACTTCTTTATTTGCTCATAATGCCTAAGACAATATCCTTTTCCATAATGTGGACCGAGACATCTAGGCACGGAGCAAAAATGAAAAGGTCTTTTCCAAGTTGCATCTCCATACTTCTGAAATTTTTCAAAATGCTCCGAGCAATATTCTCTGTCCTTTATATTTGCTCTTTTTTTACAAACAGCACAATCATTTGTAGTTCGTGGTCGTGTTAGCTTGTTATAGTGATCCCTGCAAAGCCCTCTAGAATAAGACCATGACGGACAATTTTCGTAAGTACATTTCCTCTTCACCCCAGATCTATAACGAATTGGCGTTCTCTTTGCATTTGGATTTTTCCGAAATCTTGCATAATGAGCAGAGCAATATCCTTTTGCAAGAAAGTCTCTGTCACATCCATCAATTGAACATTTTTTCATCTTTTCTTCTCCCTACAAAACTTCTGCAAGTGCTTTTACTTTAACTATCAATTGTTCAGTTTCCGTTATTTGCCTCTCCTGTTTTTCTATTGTTTTTGCAATTTGCATTAGCAATTTTTTCTGTTGCTTGTCAAGATTCATTTAAGCTCTCTCTGAGTGCCTGTAACCAGTTATTTGCTCCCTCAATGCGTTTCTTCTCCTCTGCATATTCCTTTTTATAATACTCTATGTTCTGTTTAAGTGAAGCTATCTTTTCATAGAAGAACTTCATTTCACTTTTTGCTTCGGACTCTTTGATTGATTGTTTAATCCAATTAGACTCTTTCGGTAAAGACCGCCGTAACTGATCAAGGGCAAAAGTCTTTAATCCAAAATGCTCAGAAGTGGGCGGAGACCAGATCTCAACAAGTTTTATCATAGTGCATATCTGAGAGGCTTCGTCTGCTTCAACTTCTTGCGCTTTATACTTAGCTTCTAATGTGGTTCTTTTTAAAGTCTCTCCTTCAAAGCACTGTTGCTCAGCGGATAGTTTCAATAATCTCTGTAGCTCTGTCTCAGCTACTTTTTGCTGTTTTAGATAATAATCAGAAGCTACCAGCTGCTCTGGGATAGCTGCTGTGCTTGGATCGTCTCGCATATGAACTAATGCCCCAAAAGCGCGGCTACATCCTAACATGAATTCACTGAAAGTTTGCTTTTGATCAAGCATATTATGAATATAACCTGTTGCCACAAGATGCGCTATATTGCCTTCTCCCTTCTCTGTTCTTAATTTGTTTTATTGCACTCGTTGGAGCAACTTTTATTTTGCTAACCTTTGCCGACCGCAAAAGGTTTTTTCTATCAGCCACTTTATAATGATGTAGAAGCCCAATAAGAAGTCTTACAAATTTTGGACCATGCTTGTCTCCTTCATTTAAAACATATGCTACATGATGGGCAATTTCATGAATAACAAGCCAGATTGTTGGAGAGCTATCAAGTTTTATTTCGAGAGACCCACCACGAGAAAGAACTCTTTTCCTGAATAGAATCCGTGGTACAATTGGACAGCAGCAATATTTTTCTACTTTTCTAATCAAACTTGTTGCTTGCTCATTTGAAAGTTTTTCTGAACTCCAAATTCCTTGAGCGGATTCCCATTTGTAGACTTTACTTTTTTGGAAATCTCTCATGATACGTCCCCAGCTGGTTTTTGCATTTTGTTTCTAAGAAGCTGATTTTCTAAAAGAGTGGCTGCACCATTTTCGTTCTCTTTTTTTAACCACTCCACAGTACGCCATAAGGCATATGCAACAACTTCGTCTCGTATAGCTATGATTGTGATTGCTGTAAGAGAGTCTTGAGGAAAAATCGGTTGAGAAATAAATTCTTTGAATGTAGATACCATTACTATCGGCCCCATCTTGCCACTACTTCTGCGGGTATAAGTGTGATAACTCCATTTTTGTCAGTCGAGATCAGAAAAACATTGCCAGCCTTTACTCCATATACCTTTGGCAGAGTTATGATGGCTGAGGCATTTTTTGTACTGCCAGATTTATGAACTATCACAAACAGTCTGTCCATTTTATTTTCCTTTCTACTTATCTAAGCTTTGCAGCTTCCATATGGTTCCAGGCCTCTGCTCTTTTAACTACTGCCCCAATTTTCTTTGCATAGCACCTAATGCAGAAGTTCTTGTGATACTTTCGAAGGTGTAGACACTTGACTCCAGCTTCCTTTTTGGCTTTGGTTAATCTGCCATAATTCAGATAAAGAGAGGACATTTTGTTGCTCCTTTCTGCTATTCTAATTATATTATATACCTTTTAGAGAAAAAAGTAAATAGGCTAATCAAGCACCAAAGCCCTCTTATACTCAGCCAAAATTTCCTCTACTGGCTGGGTAGAAAGAGATACTACCTTACGGGCATCTTCAGTAGAACTATCTACAACTCCATCTATATTTTTCTCTGCTACTGCCAGCAAAGCCTTTTGCATTTCTTTGTCTCCCATAAAATTGAGATTGCCAAATCTAACAGCCATTTCCCTTATTGCTCTAGCTGTAGCTTTTGTGGCTGTTCCTTTCTCTACAAGTTCGATAAATCTCTTTGCTGCTTCTCCTGCTTCCTTTCGCAGCCCAGAAGCCACATCTTCGAGAAATCTATTTGTTTCTTGGTTGATTCTATTCACATCTTCTGGAGAAAGCTGAGCAGAGTCTGGCGCAGACATCTGAAAGAGAAAGAACCGATACCAGAATTTTCTACGGAGCCTATCCGCTGAAGGATAAAATGGCTCCAATACCTCTCTATATGGAGCATAATCCACCAGAAACTGAGCTCTCATTGGGCCATATTCAGAAAGGAACTTTTCTGTAGAGACGTTAAAACTCTCCTGCAACTTTTTAAGCTCTACAAGGACAGCCGGAACAACACTCCATGGTACAAACCAAGAGCATTGATGGCATTTGAAATCCATATTCCATCAATGCTCCTCTTGTTTTCATTCGCGCTCCAACAAGAGGTTCAACTGCTGTGCGAGGAACCAATCTTTTTCGCCCCATGCTAAAAATCTTTGGGAGATTTGCTCTGTTCAATCCAATATCTTCAGGAGAAAGTTGGGCATCTCCTCCCCAAATTCTGACGTCCACAGAGATTGCTACTCCGTCTTGCCACAACTTTTCTAGCATTGTATTTCCTTTCTCTCTAATCTATCTTCGGCATCATCTTTTTGCACTCTTCGCAAGTTACTCTGTGTGAAAGAAAAGTAGAGGATCCCTCTTGCTCGCATAAGGTTTGATTTGGATTTTTGATTGTCTTTTTGTGAATTATGTAGTTCATCTACTTTTCTTCGATTTTGCATCCATGCCTATAATTTTCTTGATGCATTCTGTGCCATAAAAATAAACTAAATTGGGGTTATCTTTTGGTCCCTTATAAAATTCGTGGATATTATTTCTTATCTGCTTGCAAGTGCTGCAACGATAGCCAGGTATTCGAAAAAAGCCGCCATAAGAAAGAGCACCCACATCAGTTTGATATTCTTTGCCTATGATGAATTTCATTACTTTACTCCTTTCTATGCCTGCAGAATTGCATCAATCTCTTCAAGCTCTTGTTTTGTTGGTCCTTCTATATGAACTGCTACTTTTATCCTTCCCAAAAGTTCTCCACAATACTTGCATCTTAAAATCCATTTTGGTACTCCATAATAATTTGAAGTTGCTTGTCTGATTGCTTCAAATCTTTCTGCTTGCGACTTTTCATCAAAGGAGCCCATTTTATTTCTCATTTGGCTGATGACGAAGACATAGTTGATTGCTGTATGTAGTCGGGGTCCCACAGACTTTACAACTAAAATGCATTTTCTTTTCCTCCCTTTATTCATTTTCCAATTATATTATATACTATTCTTATGAAAAAGTAAATAGAAAGAGAAAAAGCTACATGTCTACTTCTGATACTGTCCACTCACAATCAGGGCATGGATAAAGAGATCTTGTACTAAGCTTCCAATCCTATATTACTTCAATTAGAATAGATTCTTCCACTGGTCCTGTCCCATTGCAAAACCAACAGAGTATTGGTTGCTGTGTGGTCATGGCTGCTCCTCTATAAAAGGCTCACTTGCTGCAATTTCTTCTGCCGTAGCACTACCTCCTAGAAACGGCCCTCCTGGATATACAAACAGTTTACCGCTTGGCCCAATGTACTCTACACCACCATTGCAGCAACAATCCTCTGGGCCTTCCTCAGTATAGCTCCACTTTGTACCTCCCCCCTGGCAATGCTCGCACCTGAATCTCCGTATTCTCCAACCAGGACTGATACTCATGGTTGCACCTCCAAGTCTTTCAGCTAGACTACCCTTCTGGTTCCGTCAAACGGCCTGATTTTGAAGTGCTTGGCAAACTCATCTAGGGCCTCAATTCCCTTCTCGGTTATCCTGTAGTACCGCTTGGCGTCCTCTTCAACCTGTCCATGAGACAGTAGGCTCCGCATCACAAGGTCTATGGCATCCAGGGTTTTACGGAACCGCCGTGCAAGAGTATGGGTAGAGGCATAATTGCGCTCTCCCAGGTAATCAAGAACCTCAGACTCTTCTGGTGTCATGGCTGCTCCTCTCTGCTGGAATCTCAGTTGATGATTTCTCTATTAGCTTTTCCGCCCTTCTTAATAAAACCTGCCAGCAATCAGGGCAGTAAAGATAGAGAGTGCCCACAGAACTAAATCCGCTACGAGCACCCAGCTTCTCTCGGCTACAACCCTCACAGGTAAAAAGGCCCCCACCGACAGTTGGCTGTGCTTTGAGTATAGCTAGTGCTTCGTGTGTAATGGTCTCAGCTTGCGTCATGGCTGCTCCTTTCTAGTCCTCAAACAAGTGCCAAACGAAGCCGTCTAATTGAAAGGTTCCTAAGTATCTTCCTGACGGCTCCTCAGTAAGTTGCCACCCAGTACCGATGATTCTAAACCCTTGCCCTATCAATTCTGCTTTGGAGTTCACCATAACCCATATAGTAGGTATGCCGTTCTGTACCTGCACACATAAAAACTTAGGCCCAAGAGGAAGAAGAATCTCTTGCGTCTCAATAAGTTTAAGTGGATATTTCCAGATTGTGCAGGTCATGGCTGCTTATTCCATACACAATCTGAGTAATCTTTCAGGTGTGCAAAACCACATCCAAAGCAGAAGCTAGGTATCTTCCTATAGGGATGCTTTTTGAGGCTAGCTGGCAACTGTTCCTCCTGCTTGGCTGGAGCCGTGCTCCCATTTGCGGCGGTGGTCATGGCTGCCCTCCTCACGAACTCCAGCACGGCTTGGACTGCATCTCTATCCGCAATTCTACCCAGCACTTTTTGAAAAAGAGATTCAGGCAATCTTGCTGCGTCAATTGCATAAAGAATACTTCCCCAGAGTCCTCCATCTGCTGCTGCCTCCCAGTAGGCCGTGCGGAGAACGAATCCCTTACCATGCCCTATGAGCCCACAATGATTGCAGGTCTTAAACGGAGAATCCTTCGGGCGACGATTCTGGTAACTCTCATGACTATCATCATTACGGGTACAGGGTTCCCGCACCAGTGCCAACAGCGAGGCATACCTTGGGTCAGGAACATAATCCTTGCCTCCACAACGAGGGCACGAACCAGCAGCGGTGGGATAAGTAGAATGAAACTTATAGTCATTTTCACACGCCATTCTCTTGGCCTCCAACGCCGCTCGGAGTTGTTCCAGAAGCTCAGCAAGCTAGGCTGGCTTACCAATCCAACTCGCTAGCTAGGAAAACATTGACGAGACCATACCCAGCAGGAGCATGGTCAGGATTACTTATCAGATGCTTTCTAACCCTCTCCCAAGAATGGTATTGCTTCTTGCAGTCATCACACTCGAATACGAACTTCATTGCTTCTTCTCCCTTTCAGATACTATTGGGACGGAGCCAGGCGTCCCAGCTTATCTCCCATGCCCTGGACATGGAGCCTGTGGTCGACTTGTGTATTCAAAGTGGTCATGGCTGCTCCTTCTTGTAAAGAGCCCATCTTACAGGCTCAGTGAACAGACTCATCCATGCACCATTAAACCGATGCAGTCTTATCTTCCAGTTCACTCCTGTAAAACAAAGCAAATCTCTAAGATGGATATTCCTTCCGCCTTCAGAGGTATTAAAACAAACACCAGCCCAGTAAAATGGCCCGACAAAGAGACAAATAGACCTCCCTGTATAATCTGACTTACCAATGGTAAGCACTCTACCCCAATGAGTCTCAAACCTTTCAAGTTTCATGTGTCATTATCTCCCCCTGGTAGCCGTTGTTAAGGTGGGCTGGCCCAGGTCTCGGCAGGCTGGTGAGCCTATCTCGCCACATAACTCAACTTTCGTTGACACCTACCCCTACCTGGAAGCGTTACACTGGTTCGTAACCTTGCATTCGGTTCTTCTGCCACCAGCCCACCTTGCTGAGTCCTGGGCGCACATCGTAACCGTGAGGGGTCGTCTTATTCGTCCCCACGGGGAATGCTGCGTCAGACGATTTGACGCCTCACCCAAGGCCCAGCAAGCTAGGCTGGCAACTGTTCCTCCTGCTTGTGCAAGGGGCTGTAAATGTAGTAATAGCACTTGCAAGTCCTAAACTCTGAGCATCCAGCTCTGTCGTATAGATGGTCATAAGCCTGAGCTAACCAGTGGTAGTATGCAGGATGCCCACACTGGCACATAGGCTCTGATTGTTTTTGCTTCTTCATTTGTTCCTTCTTTTGGGCCACCCTAAGCGACTTTCAGATGGCCTCTACTGAATAGCGGTGTCATTCGCCTTTCCGCACAGATTGGGTGGCAGCCTCGCCTACGGAGCCGTACCCTGTGTGAGGCCGTACTCCGTAGGCTTGCCAGCAGCCTCAGAGAAGCTAAGCAACTCCTGTTCTGCTGGCCCCAACTGCCGATGGCTTCGAAGCCATTGTTAAGGTTGGCTAGCCTGTGTCAAACCCCAACCATCTAATCTAACCCGAATATCTGGGACTATACCTTGTCCTAAACACCAACAGCAAACAGATGGTCTTGGCTTACCAGCCACGCAATCTCCGCTTCCATGACACATGAGGCAAATCTCGCCACCATCTTGCCACCGAGTTGTATCTACAGCTAAAACCATAATTTCACCTCTAAGGTAGGCTGACCCAGGTCTCGGCAGGCTGTCCTACTAGTTAGACTCTACTCAACTTCAAGCCAATCGTTCCGTTGCTCACACCTGCCCCTACCTGAGAGTGCCGACCATCACTTTAACTGGTATTCTAACCTGCCCATTAGGGTATTTACAGGTCTCAGTCAGCCTCGATGCTATGCCCTTGCGTTCGGTTCTTCCGCCACCAGCCCACCTTGCTGAGTCCTGAGCTATTCAGTGGAACCACCTCCAAAGCTGTCGTTGCCCACTCCCAGACAGCTCAACCCTTTTTCAGGGTTCCCTCACCCAAGACTCAGCAAGGTGGATTGGTAAGATTCTAGTCCACTTTTTAAGGTACACTTATATTATATACCCTTTTTCTCAAAAAGTAAATAGGCTTTACTTCCACTTTGAAGAGCGGCAAATAAGATTTGGACATCTCTGCGGATTTCCAGTTTTGCTCTCCCATACATGTCCACATTGCTGGCAATCTAAAGTAACAGTCTCTGGTTTTGCTGTTTTGACTACAACAGAATCTCCTACAGTAGTTGGCTGTGTTCCATCTTCAACAGTTATCAGAAGTTCATAGCTGGTATTCTTAACATATCCATCTTCAGAAATTTTTCCTACATCGCCAGCAGCAGCAAGAGCGACCTTGACTCTATCTAGATATTTTTCTCTTGCTGCATCAGTAGAAAAATATGGGGCATGATTGTCATGCTTGTGCATGTCTCCTACAAAATAAAAACAATGACCCCCATCTCTAGCTAATGATATTGTTTCTGCTGAATCTCCAACACCACGAAAATGAACTGGGTTTGAATTCTTTTCTACATAAACCTTAAACATTTGTCTTCCTTTCTTTGAAGCAAGTTTGAATTAAATTTTCTTGAACTTGACTCTCAATCGCCTTTTTGCAATACCTCTTTCTTAATTCTATTATAGCTTCCTTTCCACTTAATTTTTCATTATATGCCAAAATTCCAGCGATTAATGTTCCTGTTCTTCCATGTCCTCCTTGGCAACCAATTTGGACTGTTTTTCCTCTCTCCAACCAATATATTATATACTTTATCAAATGTAAATAAAGATCTATCTCGATTACTCCAAAATCCTCCCAATTGATAAAAATAATTTTTCTTGCCGGTCCCCACCGATTGAAAAATTTGGACGAATAAGTTAGCACTTCGATTTTCTCTAGCCAACATTTTGCCAAATAAATGGATACATTTGCTTGGGTGTCTTTGCTGTGATAACCAGTGGCCAATAAAGTGCCTGGGGCATTCATTGGAATTTTTTGATCAAGATGTACACACGGCACAATAATGGCTGGAATGCTAATCAACTCTCTATGCCACCCATTCAAAGACTCTTGAACTGCTTGAACATCCGGCGATATGTAATCTCTCCAATTCCAACTTTTCTTGCTCATTTTATCTCCATTCCATGGCCATTCATTGTTTTAATGAGGTTTTTCATGTCCCCATTAAATGCATACTTATAAACCTGTTTTTGACCGTCCACATTCCATAATTTGTTGAACACACAGCCCGTATTGTGATCTATTGAAAAGGCAGTATCAATAAATGGAATTTCTGAAAATTCACCTATCAGCCTGGAAATCAATAGATCTGTAACTTTGGCCCATGTTTTTCCGCCATAGGAACTTTTCCAATCCCCTGTAGCAAAAAGTCTTCTTGCTTCTTTGAGAGCTTCTACTCCATGCTTTTCTCGCTCTTGCTTCCATCTAATCCAAGCTGACCATCTTTCTCCTGCGGTAGTTTGAGTCAGATAGTCTTCTAATGAAGAGTGAAATGTACTATGATGCCTAAGATGTCTCAACTCTCCACCCGATGCAGCATCCAAATACTTCTTTATCTGGTCATCCAAAAACAGTGTAAGAGCATCAAACTCTTCTTTGTATTTCATCTGCTCCTGGATTTTAACCAAATCATAGAGAACATAAAATTTGGCCGTCAAAGCAGGAAGATTGATTCTTTTCAGCTTCCAAACATCTAGGGCTTTTTGCTGGTTGTCCATCTTACACTTTCTTTTCTACAAATCGGTTCCAAAATCTTTTCTTTAGAAGGTAATAAACATTTGGATTGTCTGCCTTTTTGTAAACAAGACCAGCCAACTGTCTGCTACATTCAGCCCTTGAAACATAGGTAATTCCAGTCTCTTTATCTAAAACAGAAATTCCCTTATGCTGAGAATGCTTGTGTTTTATACTTCTAGACTCTTCTTTTTTATCCACAATTTGAAAGTGATACTGAAAAGAATCTTTCCAAACCAACAATTTTTTTGTGGACGGAAGAGCATCGAGAGCCTCTTTTATGCCAATGATGGTAGACACAATGTCCTCCAATTATATTTTACGTATCTTTTCTTGAGCCACAGCTGATTGGTCTTTGAAGTCAAGAGCATCATGTTTCCTAAATGTATACATTACCATTTTATGCCCAGTCCCCTTTTCGTGCATTGCTTGACTTTTGCGCCAATGCCAAAATGGATTTTCTGCCGGATTGAAATCAACCATGCAAACAAGACAATAGGCCCCACAAGCATCCTTTACACGCTTGACCTCAATAATTTCCAGAGGCATTGTAATACTCCTTGATATTTTATTTGAGAGGCTGAACCCCACATCCTCTCTCGCTACTCTAGCTGCCCATTATCCCTTGGCGAGCTTTCCCTCTCTGTAGCTGTAAACTCATATTCGAAATCTAAGTTCCTCGACTACAGAGCAACCAAAAATATATTAGAGTAGCTTTCCAAAATGAAGTAGGCGTGTACAGACGCCTCGTTATGCATAAAGCTGGAAGGGGAATAGAGTTGCACTATTCGACTTCCTTGGTTTCGTCTATAGCTTACTCTCAAGGTGCTCTACTGCTGAGCTACTCCCCCACATTTCTGTGAGCCTTTATGCTCTTCATTCGAGACTCTAGCTTCACATCAGTAAAATATCATCTCTGCCCATAATTGGGGAGAAATATACTCCACCTGGACTTACAAGATGCTGATATACCTAACATAATGACTATCCACTAGAGCCTCACCAAGTATTTTTAAGGTACATCTATATTATATACCTTCTTTGATGAAAAGTAAATAGCCCAATTGGAGCGGGAAATGGGACTTGAACCCATGATTTCTTACTTGGCAAGCAAGTGCTCTAACCAACTGAGCTATTCCCGCGCATGTCCTCTATATTACCGGAGGCCTATGCTCAATGACTGGTTCTGAGGTGTCTGGTGGAACTGCTCGAACAGTCTCGACCATCTCCACGATCCATACCTCTGGGTAAGATGCTTCGGCATCATTGGAATAGTGGTATTGCTCTCTTACAGCCTTCTCCGCATACTGCCTCGCTATATCCAAAGAATCTACTGGAATCATTTGTTCAAAACCCCTTGAACCTCTTCCATACACAAAATACCTAGCCATATTATTTTATCTCCTCTCTATCGCCCACTGAATGATATTTAGCATTAAGAACGCCTGCCTCTTCCTCATCCTATACGGATCTACTCCACTGATGAACACCCTAGCTACTCCCGCCTAACTTTTGCCCCGGTGCCGCAATAAAATGGCTCTCCTGGATTGCACCGAAATACTTCAGCATTTCCAGACACACACAGCATATGACCGTGTTCAACACCAGTTGGGCCAAGCCTTGTGCACCAAGGATAACCATCTTGAAGAATAACAAGGCCATTGGTTACATCACGGTCATCTTCTGAAAGCCAAGGCTTTGCTTTTCTACCATTGTCCGGCATATCAAGAAGAGCTACAATTTTTGGCATTGGTTTTGCCACTCTTTCTCATTTGGCATAGAAGTTCAGAAAGTTTCCTTGCCCCTCACCAGGTTTTAGAGATACGCGCCCATACTTGGTTTGAGACCCGCTTGTCGCTTCTTCCTTTATACAGTTAGCACATAAGACAACCGAATAGACAACGCCAGAGTTATCTTCTACAAGAAATGCGGTGAGTTCTGTCGCTCTCCTTTCCTCCTTGATCTAGATATATTAGATACCTAAATGAGAAAAAAGTAAATAGCCCCTCATGTTTATCATTTCCAATTCTACTTGCCCAATTTTTTGCGATAGTGCAAATTTAAGGCTTGTTTGGTTTGCCTTCTGCTCTTTCGATGCACACGAGAAAGCCCAGCAGAAGACCTAATGATTGTTTGATGTTTTTTGCCCATGGTTTCAATTGCTCTCAATGCAATTTACTATAAGTTTAAGAAGCAGTACAAAAGGAATTAACCATAAAAGCCAAGCACTCCATACCTTAATCCAGCCACCTTCTGTAAACCATACACCCCAAGCAACAGATTCAAGACCTTTAAGATCCTTTTCTAAATTGACAAGCCCCATTTGATAGCTTGTGTCATTTGGCGACTGTGAAGAAAGAACAGAAGCTCTTTCAATCAGTCCATCTACTACTCTCAAATAAGTTGGAACATAACATCCAGGATAGCGGAAAATGCAAGCATATTTGTCATCCATTTTTGCTTCATGTAAAGAGGATTTATACTCTCCAAGAAACTCTGCTGCTTGTGCCGGATTTCCTGCAGCTTGTGCTCTTGCAAGCCAAGAATCAACTCTAGATGAATAAACAAGCCCCTGGATACTCAGAACAAGGCTTAGAATCCATACAATGGCTGTTATTCCAAAGAAAAGCTTCAACATATTTTTCTTTCTCTCCCTTAACTTCTATCCTAGATTATTATATATCTTTCTTTGTAAGGATGTCCTACTGTCATATATGCTCCTTTACTAATCTAGTAACACCACTTTTTATTCTTCCGGGGGCAAATTCCTATTTTTAGATATGCCTTTTTTGCCACTGTATCTGCTACTAATCTAATAATAAGTTTGCTTACCATTACTTAAAAGACACACAACTTATGTTAAGTTAGTGCTAAGACAAGGTGGAGCCCCAAACTTTAGTTGCTTTAGTTGAGGAATTTTCTGTTGAAGCATGATAAGACTCTCTAATAGTAAGAGCATCATAATGTTTCTTGCAGAAAAATCCAGCATCGTTTATTGCATATGTAGCTTCATCAGGACAATTACGAATATCGCACTCATGGACTTCTCTTGCACTAGCATAATATGAAGCACTTACAGAAGGAGTAGCTTTTTCTAGCTCTCGATGGAGCCTTCCAAGTGCTTGCTCATATGCTTCATTCTGTGTTCTTGCATTTACTGTTGCATCGAATGTCAGAATCACTTCGTAATACTGGTCACAGATCTGCTTTATTGACATTTTTGTTCCTCCTGTCCTGTTTTTTTTATTTTTGTTTTGTATTGTATTTACTTGAAAAAGTAATCTATCGAAGTCCAAGATTACGATCAAAATGTCTTTGCAAAAGTTCGGCCACCCAACTTCTTTCAATTTGATGATTGTGTGTTAAATGTACTTTTATAGATGCTTGGTTATATCTTTCTGCTCCACAGAATGAGCAAGTATATTTGTAATGTCTCCATCCAAGAGATGTAATATGGACATTTTCTTTCTTTTGAAATTCCTTACTTTTCATTCTTGCTCCCTAAAAGGTACTATCATAATGTTTCCAAATATGAATATGGTCTCCAATTTCTTTTCCAATGCATTCTTCGCACACAAATTTTTTACACATCATGCACTGCAAACTAGTAAATTTTTGTCTACAAACTTTACAAAGATTCATTTTGTCTCCTTAATCTTCAGCGGGCCAAATTATTTCAACTTCGTCATCCATAAGACGTATTTCATCTGGAATTGGTAAATTCAACTTCCTAGCTTTTCTCACCAAATCACTCAATCCTACAGGAACACCCGCTTCGTTACAAGACTCAAAATATTCTATGAATTCTTTTTCAGCTTCTACATCATACATTTGTTTTTCCTCTCTTTGCAGCATTTTTGCTAAAATCAAACCAAGATTTCTGATACTGATTTCTCATAGCAGCATTAATTAGTCCAACTATCACATGATAAAGAATCAAACTAAGCATTAATGAAGAAACACTTCCTGCTACTCTATTTACAATAAAAATTATAATCCATCCAGGAAGCATTGCCTTCCAAAACGACTTGGCAATCATATTCCTGTCCCACCAGTACCAAAAACTACGAGACATTACTTTTCTCCTTTATGCCGTCCATATCTTTCATCATTTTCTTTTTCTAGCTGCGTAAGTTTGTCTTTGAAAGCATTTGCTTCTGACAAAAGAGACAGAGGGATATTGTGTTTGAATAGCTTATGTCCAGTTGTAACTGTTTCAGATCTTACCCAGAGTCTGAAACATTCATTTGAATCATGAGGTATTCCTATTTCTATCTCTACTCGCCCAAGTTTATCTCTTTCTGTGGGTCTCAAAATTCTGCATGGAACACCTTTATTATATTCAGAAATCCACCCTTTAACAAGATTGCTCTTGGTAGATTCAAGAATTGCAGCTTTTAAGACATATGATTTTCTTCTGGCCATTTTTACTTTCTCTTTATTTTCCAGCCATGAATTGGACAAACTCCACCAGTTAATTCTTTATTTGCATTTATCATTCCTTGTATTTGCTGACAAACACATATGATAATATCTGGTTCTTGAGGTGAAATCTTTGGTTTCTTATCTTTTTTCATTTTTGACTAAACCTCCATAATGCTTAATCATATCAATTATTTCATTTCTTTCATAGGCGCACCCAGAACATTTTTCCTGATAGGGATTGGCTGAATCAAACAAACCATCTGTACTACATCTAATAAATTGATAGAGCAGGAATTTGATGTCTTCTAGATGTTTCATAGGATCATCAGAATGCCAATCCAAGGACGATTTATAATTCATGGGTATAGAGATTTCCTTCTTTGGCCCATTCAAAAATCCTTTCTTTTTTGCAAACATTTTGTACATAAAGCAACCCCATTCCAAATGATCCTGCAGTTCTCACAAAGATCTCTTTCACAATCATAACAAAAATCCATTACATGCTGTACCCGTCGACAGAAAGGACAAAGATCTTCTAAAGTATCTAGCCTATAATTCATGGTCATGTTAAGCCTTCCCTCTCAATAATTCCACCCATGTAGAGACTCCATACTTTTCCTGCTGGAGTTATTTCTATTTCTAGGTCAATTCCAAAATTATGCCACTCCAACTGAATGCCTCCTTGTGATGTTGGAACAATGTCCGGCTGAAGAAATTGGGAAGCTGTTGCAATTGCTTCTGGTGAAATTGATGCAGCCCCATATGAATCCCAATTTGACTTCAATAACCGTAAACTCTCCAATTTCTCAAGTGCTGTCACAATTCATTCCTTTCCCATGATAATTTCATTAAGCATCAATCTTGGCTTAACTATTTGTTTGCATTCAGGACATTGTTTTGAATTCAATTCAAGCTCTCGATAATACATTTGGCACCTTTCACAAAAATAGACAAGCATGTTTATTCCTCTTTCAAAAGGTATGAGTTATTCAAAACTTTGAAAGACAATCTTCCTTTAAGTGTTTTGCTATATGTTTCCTCTAATGGCCGCACCACAATCCCTTCTTTTTCATTATTTGTATCTAAATATTTTCCTTGAGCCATTTTAAGAAGTTGTTCCAAAGAGTAATCAAATCCAGTAAGTGGAAACTCTTCCTGTGGAACAATCTCCAGGCCAAAGTTGTATGCATATATAAAATAAAGCATTTCCTTGTAATTTAAATATCTCTGTTCATCAATATTATATGCACTAAAGACAAACAAATCGCGCTCTTTTAGATTCAATCTATTTTTTTGAATTCCTGGCCCACATAATTCACCTTGAATGGCATAGTTCTTTCCAAAAACCTTAAACTTATTTTCCAAATCATATTTCTTTGCCACTTGCCAATACCAACTATTTTCATCATATTCAACTTCATTGTTTCTCGAGCACACTTTGAAAAATCCATCTTTATAAAGATATGTTGCAGAGGCGCCATCCATCTTTGTAGTAATATAATATGGAAGTCCCTTCATTTCATTTAACAATTCTGGCTCTGATTGGATTCTGGTCTCGTCTGTCTTTGGAACATAAAATGGCCAAGTTTGCAACTTTGGAGAATTTGGCCCACTAGAAAATCTAGCCAGAACTTCATATTTCTTAACTCCAATTAAATCTGTAACATCGTCTCCGTCCTGGTAGAAATAACCTTCTGGCATGGTTGACAAAGGCAATGCAAGCCCTTGGGATAAAATCCCACGGAGTTTTATGGTCCTTATTCTATAATTGTATTTGGCCATAAAAGCAAAATTTGGATTTTCTGATGGAAGCAATAAGTCTACTTCAAAGAAAACACACCTATCTCCTGGTTTGAATTCATCTTTTTGGGCCACAAGAGTCCAACCAAGGACTTTTATTTTTTCTATCTTATCTGCGCCTTCAATCGGCTCTACGGACAGAATAGTCTGTACTGAAGCTAACTTCCTGTTCATTGTCTAACCCCATGTTCTATGTTTTTCAGCTACCCATTCCATGCCATCATATTCTTCTACTTCCCAATCAACACCATCTGGAACTTCTATAATTTCCAGTTTTGAACATCTGGCATTTGCCGCTTCTCCAAGCTTTTGCACAACTTCAATAAGAGAAGGATTGTCCCTATTTATTTCTCTAAGAAAACTAACAGTCCATTTATCACGAGGACCACTTCCGTCTGGATAATATTCTCCGAAATCTGGTTCATCAAGCGCCTCCCTTACACCCATTTTGCGTAACTCTGAAAATGCTTCTCCAGACAAACCAAATCCGCCATAACACTTGTTAATTACCAATTTCATTGCAAGCTCCTCTCTAGTCAAGTAATTCTGCTAATTCCTGATTCAAATAAAATGTAAGTTCTTTGAGCGCCTCTAGCGTTTCAATCGGGGCCACATCCAAATGTATATCTTTATATCCAGATAACTTTTTCAGATGCTTTGTGGCTTTCTTGGATATTTCTTTTCTAAGCATTATGACACTTGCATCCACACGAAGGCTTTTTAGCTACCTTCGGAGCATTTTTATTTCTCTCATCGCTTTTTGTATAGTTTGTAGTTCTCTGTCCTTTTGGATGATTGCAATCATGACAGCGCGATTTTGCAGACATGTCTTTTTCCCCTCTAGTTGCATTATATACTTTTTTCTATTAAAAGTAAATAACATTAAACCATAACTTCTTTTACAATGACTCCCGAAGACAATTCAAAAAACACTTTGTTTTTGGGTGGCCTATATGCTTCGGCATAGAAGTTATTTTCCCAAACTCCAAATACTGCCTTAAACTTCTCGTCTTCCGAAAAACCAATTGTTATTGCCATTGCATCCCAATCTCGATGAGCATTTGGCAATTCTACAATAAGTTTTCCAATTGGAAATTCTCCATTTCCTGCTCTGTGCATTCTATAAACAATAGAATCAATCATCCTGCTGCAATCAAACTTACCTATTTCATAAACAGGGGACCGTGGCAATGCTGCCCAAAAATTTTCTAACCATCTAATTGGGGGAACCAAATACTGAGCATGGCTGCAGTCTATTTTTGTTGGCCCTCCATTTGGCCATTTAGAAGATAATGAATCCCAAATTACTTGTCTAACTTGAGAAGCAGAAATTGAAATTGTTTTTTCTGGGTCCAATCCAAGATAAACATGCCTTTTGAGTTCTTCTATGTAGTAACCAATTGCCTCTTCTAATTCATCAACTTCTTGTTGGAACCAATTAATCTTATAATTAAAATCTCTGTCTTTTTCAGCTTCTTTTTCCTCAAACTCTTTTCTTAAATTGGCAATTTCTTCTCTTGATTGCTGCCAAACAAGATTTACTCCTGCTGTTCTTCCCCTATCATAGAAATCTTGCTGTAGTTTTTCTAATTCTTCAGTAGTCATAATTTGCATCACTCAATCCCACAAATGCCCATACCATTCTGCAAGCCACTCTAAAGCCTCTTTTCTTGCAGCATCAAGACGCTTAAGCTCTTCAGCGGTCTCCCAATTATCTTCATACAATAGATGAAATTTTTTAGCATTCTCTCTTAATTCTTTGTCCCATTTTAATTCACACTCGCATCCTTTGCAAGGGTCTGGTAATAAATCAGGATTGTATGATCTACATGGGTGTCCGTGAGTTATATCAGCGAAATCTCCTGGTAGTGAGGATATTAATGGATTAAGCTTGGAGGATTTACTTGGTCGTTAATGATT
>ERZ1292642.14-Hain-H14-01um-R1-14-length-86610-cov-12_pt1 | contig 86610 bp, 130 predicted proteins | sample MGYA00564403_ERZ1292642 | MGnify/ENA primary metagenome ERZ1292642 (study PRJEB36523, sample SAMEA6512643) | groundwater metagenome | collected 2019-01-09 | study: AquaDiva: Metagenomics assemblies of 32 groundwater samples
GTAGCCGGAGCCGTCGCCGTAGCCGTAGCCGTCGCCGTAGCCGTAGCCGTCGCCGCTAGGAGGGCTGCCCCGCAGGATTATTGCGTTTTCCATGTTGCCCCACTGAGAACAAAACGGATAGCGCGACGGCTGACATTAAATTCGCGCGCTATGTCGCTGATGCTCTTGCCTTGCGCCGTCCGAATTGACGCAACCGCAGTCCAAGTCAGTTTTGCAAGGGGTGCCCGCTCACCACGTAAATCTGCATGACGCCTCTTGGTCACCATGTCCTGCATGTTGTCGCAGCCGTCACCCAACCAGAGATGAGTTGGGTTGCAGCAAGCTGGATTATCCCCTTGAGGACAATCATGCAGAACACGCTTGTCGGTGGGGATGTCGCCAATAAATGCCCGATAGGCAATTCGATGTGCCGCTCGCTCACCGAGAACGGGATCACCAGCACGACCATAGCCCCAATTATTGCAAGACAGCTGCCACAGCCAGCATCCACCGTCGCTAATGACTGTTCTCTTGCGAATGTACGCCTGTGCCACGGTTGTCATCTTGACCAGGGGGCTTTCTCCCAAGCTGCAATGGCTTCTGGTGAGCACTCGGCCACGCACGTGATATCGCGCAGTTCAATGTTGGCCGAGGGCCCAATACGAGCACCCTCAATCGGCCCCATCGATGCGAGCCCCAGAAAACCCTTGTTGGCCTGCGGCCAGTAGAGACAATTTCGTGCGCCGCGCAGCTTTACGATTGCACCATCGGTTTCCGTGGCGTAACCGAAGAACACACCGCGATGCGAAGTCGTAACCAGCACGGCCTTTCCGCCATTGGCTTTCTTCGCTGTCATTTCCATCTACCTCCTTCTTCCTCGCGTCCCTATGCGGCGTGCCGATTGGCGCGCGCTAAAAACTCATCCTCCGCCCACTCCAGCATGATCTTCTGTGTGAGCAGCTGATCACCTGTGGGAACTGTGGCTGCTTGTGCGTGGGCGCATAACTTGTGCACCACGCGCTCGTTATTATCCGCCAGCACATCCACGTTGGCGCAGATCGAGCCTCGGGTGTTGATGCGGTAGCGCGTGCCGGTTTTGCCGCCCGTGACCATGAACCATTTGTTTTTGCGCATGGTGCGGCGCTGTTCTGGCGTCAGGCGGCGCATCAGCAGCATGAGCGAGCGGATCGAGGCTGCGCGGTGCTGCGCGTCGAAATCGCGCTGACTACGATCCAAGGCGGCACGATTGTAGTGCCCGGCCCTGCCCCACGTCGCTGCGGTGAACTGATAGAGCTGATTGTCGTACATAGACGCGCTGGTCGATGCGCACAAAGAGTAGCAGTAGATTGACGATTGCGCTGAGCCTGACGTAACGTAAAGCGGCATGTCACCCTCCCTGCAGCGGCGGGACCATGATCATCGATCCGGCCGCGGGGTCGAATTTTCTCAGGCGCTTACCCATGTCGTCGCCCTTGGTGCTAAAGGCCGAGTAGCCCTTGCTGGCAAGGTCATTGAATATTCGCTCTGCCACATTGATTTCGTCATCGTCGGCTGGGTCCCAAAGTGTGCGCGTGTGGCCTGTCTGATCCATGACCAGCATCTCATTCATCATGTCGTTTACTCCGTCTCCCTGATGATCCTCGCCGCCAGCCGGCAATCGCCCAGCGTTACGGACACAGAGCGAGGTTGCTCATTGTAGAGATCGCTGTCGCCGATAGGATCGGCCGCCTTGTTGTAGGCTGTGACGAAGGGCAGCAACGCTTGGCGTAACTTTGCGTTCTCCGCCTTCAGATCATCGATGCCCACGGCGATTGCATTTAGCGATGCCTCATTTCCGGCGTTGATTTCGGCTATATCGTCTTCGATAGTGCGCATGTGCCTCTCCTCATCTCCGCTCGCGGTTGCGACCAGTCGATGCCGTGCCGCACCAGAACAACTCGGGCTTGCTGACGCGCCTCCTCGCCGTTGTAGGGCTTGCTCCCACTGATGTATGGCTTGCCCCGGGCGATGACCTGGAGGGTGGACAGGAAGTCATCGTTGACTTTGGGTTCGGCTTTACGCTTGGACATTGTTCGACTCCCGCTGCTTTTTGATCTCCTCGATCATGCGCTCACGTGCTTTGACCCGTGCCGCCGAGCGCTGTGATGGCTGCGGCATTCTCTCAATGGCGACCTTTGCCCTGACGCTGCGGCGCCTAGCGCTGATGCGTCGCAGGTGGCGGGCTTGGCGGGCGCCGATGTGGAGGCGTTTCATTTCGGCTACCCCGAAATCCCGTCCATTGGCTCACTCACATCGACCGCTTCCGCCATCCTCACCCCGTCATAAACCCGCCGCAGCCAACGCGGGTATTCTGTCCCATTATCTGGCGGCGTATCAGGATGGGCGATTACGCCCCGAAGGGCTTCCAGCATCGGCCCGAAGGCATTGAAAGCCGCGACCATCCGCTCTGCCAGCTCCCGCTCGGCTCTGCGATCCGCGGAGGCCATGCCGATATCGAGCAGGATCGGTAAGCCACCTCCGTGATGCACCGAGAAGCGATGGCTGGTTGCTTCCATGCCTTGGTCGTGGAGCTCGAACGGCGGCATTGGGCTGTGCGTCTCGCTCATGCCGCCACCTGGCCAGCTTTGGCCGCCTCTTCTTTGCGCGCCGCTGTTAGTTGCCGCCGCAGCTCGACATGGTACGGAAGCGAATACGTCCAGTGATTTGCCAAGGCTCGGCGCCGCTCGGCGCGGCAGGCGCGCTCGAGCTCGGCAACGGTCTTGGTGCTGGAAGCGGTCATCGCGCAATCCCCGCGATTTGCAATTCGAGCGGGTGATGCGGCGGCGCGGCGCCGAGCCCATGACACACATTGCAGGGCTGCATCCTGTCATCCGTGCCGCGCGGCACATGGCCCCAGCCCTTGCAGCCTGGGCAGTCCTCGCGTGGGTAGTTGCTGATGAGATCGATCTTGGCCGCCTCTTCGGTGCGTCCCCAGCCTGTCGGCCCTTCGGGATCATCGTAGTGGGCGCAAAAATCGTGGTTGCGATCAGGGATTGGCGGGTAGACGAAACTGGTGACGATCTTGGCCATATGTCCGCGCCTCCTAATTTTCAGCGCCACCGGGCGGACGGCCCTGCCTGAGTGCGACTAGCGCCGCTTGGGTTGAGGTTGCGGGGCGCCGCTCGGTGACAGATGCGAACATACCAGATTGGTACGGCACGTCAAGCGGCAAAACCAAAATGGTGCGCTAAGTGGAAAAGGTTGTTGAGCAAACCAAGCGAGCGTTCGCCATGGTTAACGCAGTTATCCACAGGAAAGAAGGATCAGTGCCCGTCTTCGATGCTGTCGGGGACCATAACCGCGACAATCGTGGCTTCGATGCTCAAGTCGTTGAGCTTCAAGGCGAGATTGTTGCCGGGTCGGTTGGTGACGAAGAGATCGGGCTCGATGAACACGCGCGGAGCTAGGTAGGCGTGAGACGGATTGTTGCGTGCGCGCAACTCCAGCACAACAATCGCGCCCGTTTTGATCTGGGCAACGGCCTGAGCGCTCTCGTCGGCCAGAAAAACCTTGCCCGCGTCGAGCCCGGAATCAACCAGATTGCCGACCGTCACGCGGTAGAGCCGCATTTGCCGATGGTTGGCGAGTGCGCGCGTGATGTTGGTCAAGCCCTTGGGCTTGACGGGCACCACCTCGGTGCAGAGTTCCGCCAGAGCCGCGTTCTCCAACAACTCCGATGCGTTGACCTTCAGTGCATCTGCAATACGCCGCATCCAGCCCTCCGTCAGACGGCGCGCTCCCACTTCCAATCGGCGAATCTGGGCGCCGCTCGTCGGTGGGTCGATGAGGTCAGCCAGCGCGTCGGCGGACAGACCCCTGGCCTCACGTAATTCACGGATGCGGTTCATGGCTGCTTGCCTACAACAGCCCCGCCGCTCCCGTCTTGCCCCATTCTGGCTTGTAGATACGCAACTAGCAAACCAAAACGGTATGTTTCCCACACGCCTTGACTGTTCGTACCATTATGGTATGATCCGCATATGTCGACACTTGCTGACTACCTCAATCTCGCGGCGGCGACCCCGGATGAGCAGGCTGAGCGCATCAGGAAGTTTGCCACAAAAATCAAGGTCGATGTGGTGACGGTGCGCCGCTACTTGGCCGGCAGTCGCCGACCGAGTTGGGCAATCATGCCCCGCATCGTCAAGGAAACACGGGGCGTAGTGACGGCCGATGATTTCATGGGTGGGGCGGCAAAAAAAAATGGTCGCGGTAGCCAGCCAGCTCGCCTCGATGCGGCCTAACACAATGGCCTCCCAGTACGCATGAACCACAACAGTCAAGTGTGCATATCGTCTCACGGAATACAATTCACAATTTATGGTTGTCGTGTGTCTTCTACAGGATCGGCGCTGAGCATTGTGCAGCGCCGCAGTGAGTTACCCGGCCGCCAGTCCCTGGTCGGCGTGAGTGGCGTGAGTACCCCCGGGCTTCCCGCACCCCCACGTGTGGATGTCCGGGCACGCTGCGTATGGCGCGGGCGGAAGGCAGCTAGTGGTCTTACCCGGTTCATACCCGGGCACAAGCACGGTGCAAACTCCGTGGCCCGCAACCAGAGTTGAGTTCCCGTAAGCAGTAGCGTGGGTTTCACGGACCAAGGCCCAACTTCGGCTCGGGGACGCCCGGATGGCGGGGGAAACCAAGTGGCTGTGGGCAAGCCATCCACGCCGGGGTTGATCGCCGGCAGACCGTGAACCCCACACTGCTGCTTTTGCAGGTTGCGTTCGACGGTCCGAGCGGAGTGGGCGGCGGGACGCCCCACGCGAACGACTTCACTTGGCGCAAGGCAACCGGTGCGCCGTCGCGTGTTCCAGTTCAGTCGCGTTCGCGTCGGCACGGGGGATGGCCTCCGTGTGTCTGAGGGATTCGAACAGGCTGGGGGCAGCTTGTTGACGTGGAAGCAATGGACGCCTGAGGCCAAGGCTTATGCCCTTGAGTCCGCTCGCGAGGGCTACAGCGGCACGCAAATTGCGCGGCGCGTGAATCAGAAATTTGACATGCGCGTCACGCGTAATGCCGCGATCGGCGTCGTCAATCGTGCCGGCTTGGCCATCGGCGGCGGGCAAAGCCGCGCCACCAAGGCTCAATACATCGAGCGGTGCAAGCGCGACGCGCCCACGCGTCAGGTCTCCTCCCCACTACAAACATTGTTCGCCTCCCTTACGATAGAGCCGCCGATGTCTTCCGAACCCGAGATTGTGATTCCGCTGGCCGAGCGCAAGACGCTCGCCGAGCTAGAGCCCGGCGATTGCCGCTGGCCGTTCTCGGACCCGCGATCCGCTGATTTCCACTTCTGCAACCGGCTCCAGGTCGGCACCGAGAGCCGCGCCCGCAAAGGTGTTCTGTCGTACTGCGAATCGCACGCGAAGCGCGCGTTCCAAGCCCCGCAGCCGCGCCGTCACAGCCAAGTTCCCGCGTCCGAACCCGTCCGTATCAAGGAGGACGCCTGACCATGTCGACAATCCAACTCGCCCCGTACATCCGCGCCGAGCGCCGCCATCTCAAATCCAGCGTGGTGCGCTGGCGCTGGGGACGGGTCGGCGCTGCAGCGCTGCTGATAGTGCTTGTCGGCGCCATGCTGGCCGGCTGCGCCGAGCTGCGCAATGCCAACAGTGATCCCCCCGATTTCTTTGCCCACAAGGAGCGCTGGAGCGGGGGCGGGGCGCCATGACCAAGGCCGAGAAAATCCGCGCCCTTTACGCCAAGGACAACAAGACGACTGGTGAGATCGCCAAGATCGTTGGCTGCGGGCCGGAGTACGTGCGCGTTGTTGCACGGCAGCGTGTAGATCGCGGAAAAAGCGAGAGCGATAAACGCTACATCCTCAGGCGGTTCGGGGATTGGTCTGCATACTGGCGTTACATGAACGAAGGCCGCGACAAAGAGGCGGTCGCAGCCTACCGGGCCAAGCGCTGGCGTGAAGACCCGGAATACCGAAGGCGGAAGTATGAACGCACGGCGCGGTGGCACGCTCGGAAGCGGGAGCTGCGTCAAAGAGAGAGTGCTGCGCATCAGAGTCAGCAATAGGCGTGCGTCTGCAAGATGGGGAAATGCATGTCAACAACGACAAGAAACGATCAACGACGACAAGGGAACAGGGCCGTCAGCATCTTCCTGATGACCATCGGCGTGGTCGCACTCGGTGCGTCCATGGTCATGAATTGGAGGTTCGGCTGGGGGCTCTCGCACGACACCATAGATCGGACGACGATCGCCGTCCTGCATGTCCTGGTCGATCCAGCCGCAGCGGGGCTCGTCACCGCCGGCGGCCTGATGATCAGCTGGGGTTGGCGCCGGGAGGGCATCATAGTGCTCCTGTGTGCCGGGTTGCTCATCGCCTATTCGATGGTCAGCGTATTCGGCTTCATGTCGGCCCGCATCGCCCTCACGGATGGTCACGCCAACGTCGTGGCGATGCAAAAGGGTCAGCTCGACTGGACCCGCAAGACCAGCATCAACCGCGAATTGCCACCCTCCGAGCGGCGCCTCCTGCGGGCTGATGCCAAGGAACTGACCAAGAGGCTGGAGAGGACCGTTGCCATCATCCCCGATGCGCAAGCCTCGGCCATTGCCTCGGCACTCAGCGTGCCGACGTCGGCCGTGCAGCGTGCCCTGGTGATGATTGCCAGCGGCATCGCCCAGAGCATCAAGTTCATCTGCCTGCTGGTTGGAGTGCTGACCTGGCCGCATCGCTACCGTGATGCATCCGATGCTACATCAACTCCCAAAGACGATGCATCGGGTGGGGGTCGCGGGCGCCTCAAGGTTGTATCAGATGCAAATGATGCAGCCAGGAAAACACCAGTGAAATCAGCTGTTCAGGCTGAATATTCACCCGGTCTGGTGAATATTCAGCCAATGCAGCGTAGCGCCCCCGGCGTACCTCGGGCCGGCGCAGAACTGACCGTAGGGCTGCACGAATACCTGCATGAATATGCATCGGGCCACGGACCTCGCCGGCCACAAACCGCGATCGCTCGCGATTTCGGCGTCTCCCAGCCAACGGTATCTCGGCAGCTGCGACGGGCGCAGGAGCGGGCAGAGCAGAAGGCTGCCCGTAAGGTTATGCAGCAACATCGCCTGAATGGAACTGCGGGCTACGGCGGGGGTATTCACGCTCCCGCCTGGGCTTGATGGAGCCGTCGCATCGATGCGCGCTCCGGGCCTCGTCTGGCTGAGAGATGCGGCGGCGAACAGCCTCCCCGCGCAATTCACGTTCGTGTGCATCAGTACCGAGTCCATCATTCTCTAACGGAAAGCGGTATCGGCCTAGCTGCTGAGCAGCGCTCGGAGTTGGGTCGATACCGCGATGCAAAGCCAGGAGCTTGAAGAGCCGAGGGGCCCGGCGATGGCCGGAGTAAATGGCGGCGCAGACGGTTGCCCACGCTAGGTACGTGGGTAACAGCCTGCTTCGACGGATCGGATAGCGAAATCGCATGTTGCTCACGATCAAGCTTCGCCTCAAGGACAAGCACGCCGCCGAACTCAATCGGCAGGCGCGGGCGGTCAACTATGTTTGGAACTACTGCAACGAGACGCAGCAGAAAGCAGCACGCTCAGGGCGCAAGTGGCTAAGTGCCCAAGATCCTCATTGCGCCCGCGCTGAGATGTGGGCGCCGTCAGGCTCATCAAAGGAGAGTTCCGCATGAATGAACCGGGGAAGATCATCATTGCCGGCCTGCTCGGCGCCGTTGTGACGCTGCTCGTCACGCACGGGATAACCAGCGCGATCCCGCGCCCAATCGTGCACGCCTACGTGCCGGAACCGGAGCCGGCTGCGCTAACCGAGGGCGAAAAGACAAAGATGCGCGAGGAAGCGCAGAAAAGGAAAGTGGCGCGTCTCGCAAAGCAGCAGGCTCTCGCGCAGCAGTGCATCGACAAGCAAGGCGCCGTTGCCGTGGACCCACAGCAGGGGCTGATCGCTTGCATCCTTCCGACCGGCGTCATGCCTCCGCCTCCTTGGCTGGAGGGAAAATGGGCGTGGGACAAATGGCCTGAGTGAGCGGCGGAGAGCATCAAAATGACCACCAAGAAAGTTCATGCCCTCGCAGCAATCGACGTGAACGGCAAATGGATCGTGTACGGCTTTGATGGCCTGCAAACCGTGAACGATCTGCATGAGACCGCTGTAACCGATGATCTTGTTGAACCGATGGCGTTCTTTCGGCTTACGGCGGAGCTGATCATTCCCGAGCAACTGTCGGTCCGGGAAGTCCAAGCCAAAGTCGAAAAGGTGGACTGACACCGTGGCGATCCGGGCGCACTTACGAAATCAGTACGCCTCGATCGACACGGGTTCTCGCGCATGCCGCCATGTCCATCCCTGCATCCGCTGCGGTGCCGGGATCAGCGGCAGCAAGCGTTACTGCGCTCCGTGCGGGAGTGAGCGGCAGAGCGAGACGAATGGCGAGTATCAGAAGCGTAAACGCCAAAACAGGAGGAAACGTGCCCAAGCCGAGCCGATGTGAGGGCGAGACATTCGTGATTGTTGCGGATCAGACGCCGCAGCGGTGGCGAGCACTCTGGCATCGGATCAAGCTGGTTGTTTGGCGCCTGTACGCACCGCATCTGCGGAAGACCTGAAGGAGGACCACAATGAACATACCGAAAATGAAGGAACGCGAAGAAGCCGCCAGACTCTGGCAGGCCGAGCAAGATGCGGAAGCAGCGCTGGACGCAGCGCGTGAGGCAAAATACGAAGGCGCGATTGCGGAGAAGTTCAACAACCTCGAAGAGGAGTTGGGGGAACGCCAGCAGAACGAGCGCAACGCGCTAGAAGAGCGCCTCGAGCAAGAATGCGACGCGCTTGAGGATCAGAAACATACTGAGCTCGACATCTCCGGCCTTGCCGACAAGGCGAAGGCCGCCAAGAAGGCCAGATATGATTACCCAGAGCAGATCAGCACGGTTTGGGAGGATAACAATTACGTCCCGGAGCGCTGCGCGAAATCCGGCGTCACCCTGCTTAATTCCGACGAGATCATCGCGGACGAACAGACCGGCGAGACCTGGCTTCGCGCCGCGCTTGGCTTGCCTCCACGACCGATCGAAGAAGACGAACAGGAGGAGGCAGCTTGATGGCCACCGGCTTCATCCCCATCCCTATCCAGCACCCTAGCCTCGGTGCGCGGGTCCGGCGCTGGATCTCCAAGACCTTTAGGAGACGGCCCGAGAAGCGTCCGCCGTCGGCAGAGCAGATGGAAGCGCTGAGGCGAAAGTATCCGCCCAAGCCGTCCAAGACGAGGGCCGCCTGATGCGAATAGAAATCCAGCGCTCCATCGACGGCGCCAAGCTCTTCAAGGTCGCCGCTGTTGAAGGCCAAGCCGTCTCGATTCTCTACGAGGGCCTACCAACCTTCGCCGCCGCGCGCGACAAGGCGATGAGCGTTTCACAGTTTCATGGCGGGGCGCCGATCATCGATTGCGTCGGGGAGCGGCGGCATGCGCCGGCCGGCGGAATCACCCTCACTCCGGGTGCGCAATCGCCTACCGGCGACCCAACCTACCGCGGCACGACCAGCAATCCGGCGCCAGCGGCCACCTGAAATGCGTCGCGCCCGACTCGGGGGAGCCGGGCGCGCGGGAAGTTCGATCCTGAGATTTTGATCCGGCTCGATTGGGTGGCAGCCCGAAGGAGCCCTCACTGGGAAACATTGTGCACAACAGGTGGACAAGATGGTGATACACGAAACGCAAGATACGCGCAAGCCCTTTGGCCCGCGAATGCGCGAGCAAAGGGAGGCTCTTGAATATGGCCTGCGCATCTTCGCCAAGCAGCTCGGCCTATCGCCCACCGATCTTTCCAAGATCGAGCGCGGTGAGGAACTGCCGACCTTCTGTATGGCCTTCGCCGCCGGCCAGCTGCTCGAGCGCGAGGCCTGCGCGAAGATAGCCGAGGCGACCACGGCTGGCCGCCACCCCGCAGGGGGCGGAGTTGTCCTCCGTCGCAAAGGTCAGCAGTCACAAACTGCGATCGTCATTGCCGCAGCCATCCGCGCCCGCTCCAACCAGGGGGGCGGGCAGTGAGCAATCCACACAGGAAGCGGCCAGGCAAGCCTGACCGTGCTGATTGGGCGGTCCAGCAGATTGTCCAGCGTCTGATTGACATTGAAGAAGGGCGGGCTCTGCCGCCTCCGATCACTCCGCCCGGACCGCTCTATTGCCCGAAACAACTAAAGCGTCGGGTCAAGGCGGCATTTGCCGGCTGTGAATACTGCGGCCGGCCAGCCGATCAGTGGAACTACCTGACGGTCGATCGGATCATTCCAAGAGCCTCAGGCGGCCGCTACACGCCAAGAAACATTACCGGGGCCTGCTGGCGCTGCAACGCTGATAAGGGCGCCAGCAGCTTTGTAGGCCCCGTGCGCAGCCTCATGGTGATGGAGGCGCGGCATGGCTGAGAGAGAGCGCGGCATAGGGGACAACGGCGGCCCCAAGATGGAGAAGTTCACTGCGGCAAAGAAGATCGACCGCATCCGTGAGGTTCTCGAGATGGACATCACAGCCCACCAGAAGTGCGTTGGGGTGGGGATCATCGTCGAGGCAGATACGGACGGCATCGCCGCGGAGCTCAGCACCAAGAGGCTCCAAGTATTCGCTAGCGTGTCTGATCGCGAGACCGTCTACCGGGCGACTAAGGTTCTAAGAGACGAGGCGGTTGCAGAGCCGATCAAAGTCAAGGGCAAGCCGAATAGCTACCGCGTTCTTCCGTCAGAAATCGTCTTGGCTATTGTTGACGCATACAACCAGATCAAAGGTGCGCAGGCCGAACCCGACATAGGTAGTCCTGTGAAACCCGACACTGTAGTCGGTCCAAACCCGACGGCTCAGCCACCCAGAGCCGTCGGCTCTGACCCGACACGTCGGGTTGAAGTGGTCGGCTCTAGCCCGACTTGTAATCAAAAGTCCCCCCACACCCCCCTAAAAGAAAATATTAATAATAACAACCAGCTAGCTAGCTTGGAGTTTGTGGAACCTCCCGTGCTGGCTGGCTTGAATGGCTCTGCCGATCCGATGATTGCAGACATCATCGGCTGGATGACGGGCGGCGATAGACAATCCGCCAAGAACTGGCTTTCGACGTTCCTGGCGCAGTACGCGCAGGATGTCGTCCGCGAGAGCTACTTTACGCTCAAGACCGATATCGCCGAAGGCAAGCTGATCGCCCAGCCGCTGCGAGTGTGGGCCAAGATCGCAGCGCGCTTGAAGGCCGAGCCGAAGAAGGCTGGCGCCGACGATCCTCCAAAGGAGTCGACACGGGAGAGCATTCGCCGGTTCTCCGAAGAGGCTGAGGCAAAGTTGAAACAGGGGCATCGGATATGAGTGCGGTAACGGAATTCAACGATCGGATAATCCAGCGGTTTCCGCCGAGCTTTCGGTGGGATGATGCGCAGAAGCGATCCTGGTCTGAGGACATGGTACGTGAGCTTGGTGGATTTTCTGCCGAGGTGCTCGAGAGGGCTGTCCGTCAGATCGTGGCAACGAGGCGGGACCTGAAAACGCCGCTGGTGTCTGAATGCATCGCGGCATGCCTCGATGCCAAGCGCTGGATAGAGGCTGAGAAACGTAAGGGCGAGTTGCCGATCGGAGCATCATTCATCCCGGGCGCGTCGCACCAGGATTGGACGGCCGAGCGCCTGAGACTCGCTGACGATCTCATCATGGGTCCGGAAGGCCGCCAGGCGGCCCGCGAGGGCTGGGTCGTCGGCTTGTGGGATTATGCGCGGAAACACTCAAGGCTGCCGCCAGCGAGCGAATTTGGGACGCTCAGACGCGAAGCAAAAGAATTCGACGAAGCCTACGCCGAGTGCGTCAAAGGCGGCTGGCCTCATGCACAAGGAATGGAACGCCTCGGCGCCGCGATGCTGAAGCGCCGGGAGGAGAAAACGCAGATGGTGCTGCACGGGGTGGTGCGATGAGCCGGCGCAGGCCCTGGTCAACCATGAGCATCGACGAGCTGTTGGCCATCCTGGAGCAGCAAGACGAGCAGATATCCCAGCTGCACCGCAAGCTGGAGCTAAGCGAAGAAGCCAGACTCTCTGAAAGGGCGGCGTACCAATCGCGGATCAGGTTGAAGCGGCGAGGCGAAGCGATGCACAGGAACGGAGAAGTCAGATGAGCCCTCCCCGCCCTCTTCCCTCCGAGATCATCGAGGCCGTCTGTCGGGAATGGGACGTGCCGAAGCAGAGGCTGATCGAGCGCCGACGACCGCAGACCGTGAACGAGGCGCGGCACGTGGCGTTCTATTTGATGCGGAGGTTCGGCTACTCGCTGACGCAATGCGGGCACGCCTTGCAGCGCGATCATACAACGGTTGTGCATGCGGGTGTCGTGGTGCGGTCGCGGATTGCAGGCGATCCCGCCCTTGCTGCTCGGATCGAGAGGCTTGCGCTGGTGATCGCGGCAGACGTGAAGGTCCCGCGGGTTTACCCGATGGTCACGATCGAGCGGAAGCTGCCGCCGGAGCTCAGCAAGCTACCATCCGTCGATCCCGCCCAGGTTCATGATTTGCGTCGTCGCCGTTGGAGCCTTAACGGCATCGCCAAGCGGCTTGGGATCCCGCCCGAGATGGTGGCGCCGATCATTGGGGTGCGGATTGGAGGTCAGGCATGAAACTTTCCCCCCTCCAAGAGCAAGCCTTGGCGTTCCTCGCCACCTATCTGGAGCGACGGCAGGTCTACAGCAAGGCGAACGACGCCATCGAGATGGCCATCAGCCAGGTGACGGCCGAGTACACGCACGGACTGCACCCCATCGATGGCCAGCTCAACGCGGTGCTGTGCGGGCTCCTGGACGCGATCTGGGGTCAGCCCAGCAGTGATCTCACCAGCTACTTCCTGCATGAGTGCATTGGTCCGCTCGGCCACGGCGGCGGTCCTACCTGCTGCGGCAAGGAGTGGAAGCTCCGCAACCTCAAGGATTTGCGGGCCTACATCATCCACACCAACCACCAGTGCAAACAGCTGGAGGGGAAAGCGGCGTGAGCAAGCCCATCTTGTGTCTGGAGCGCGTCGCCCGGTTGCGTCGGCTGAGTCAAGCCTCGAAGAAGGCCGCTCGATCCAAAAAACGGATGCGAGAGGCGCGAGTGAAGATGCCAGTTGCGACGTTCCCCGTGAAACATAGTAACCATGACAACTAAATGGAACAGACCGTGACCAAGGCAAAGGATCGTTGCGCATTCTGCAACAGAGAACTGGGCGAGTCCAGAATCGTCGTTCACTCGACTGATCCAAAGGTTGCATCGGGCCAGTTCTGCATCGCCGGAGAAAAGCAAATGCAAAGCCAGGGGCGTGGGACGGATTGCTTCTTGGCCAGCGTCGAGGCGTCGAATGCCACGCATGGCTGAACCAAATCCCGGCAAGAATGGCTGGATCGCTTGGCGGCCTCTCGGGCAGGCCAATGCAACGCGTGTTGCCTGCTGTGAATGTGGGCTCGTGCACGATTGGGAGGCCGTCGTCAGGCGTGGGCGGGTGTGGGTTCGCATCCGACGCAACAATAGATCCACGGCCAATGTCCGGCGAGGCATGAAACATGGAGGTTCGTTAGCATGATTCCCCCATCCAAACAGCAGCAAGCCGTCATCAAGGCCGCCGTCGAATGGTGGCACAGCCGCAGGCCCTTGAACTGGGGTGAGCCCGGGCGATGTCCGTGACGAGGACAGGAACTACCCAACTGAAGGCAATCCGCCGCCGTTCATGGCGCTTCGGTCTGTGTCAGACGAAGCGCGTCACTTTATGCGCACCGCCTACTACGAGCGCCAATGGCGGGAGCGCACGATCAAGGCCGCGCTTGACGCGCTGGACCACTACGACAAGACCGGCCTCCTACGGACGTTTTTCTAAAGGAAACGGTGATCGCGAAGGCCGTGCTGCGTATATCGAGAGGATAACCTGAACCATGAACAAGAACCAATCTCTCGGCGCCGCCAATCCGCGCGAGCGCCTCGTCAACGGGCTGATCGTGCTCGCCCAGGTGATTATCGCAGGAGCTGCGATCATCGCCATCATATGGGCTGGTATATGGCTGACGACGATACCCAGCCAGGCGCAGGAGAGCTGGCTCCCGCGCAACTCCTGCGAATGGGCAAACAGTTGCCAGCGTCAGAGGTATCGCGCCTACGATGAGCGGCGCCAGTACGTGCGGCAGAGACATTACCGGCCGGCGGCGCCCAATGTGCGTTATTATTTGCCACCGCATGAGATCCATGAAGATCGTCGGGGCGATCGCTATGGCCGCGAGTGCCGTGATGTGAGGCGCGCCGTGGGTGATCAGCATCTGACCGTTGATGGAGCGAAGAAGGCAGCAAACGATGCGTGGGCCGGCACCGTGCGTTTTCATCTCGGCGAGAAATACATGGATTTGTCGAACGCCCGGCACGTCATCTACACGTGCTCGCGCTCGTCCATCAAAGAGGGTGGCGTCACAACGCTCGGTCAAACCTTAACCCGCTGCGAGATCGAAGGGCAGCCATGCCATCCGCGACGCGAGCGGGAGGAGCGGTGAGGATGACGGAATTGACCGCAGAACGTCTGCGCCAAGTAGTCCGCTATGAACCCGAGACAGGCTACTTCTATTGGCGCGTCAAGCCTCCACATAGTCGTGTCGTGGTCGGAGGTAGGGCTGGGTTCCGGGACCGTACCCGAGGGTACTGGCTCATGAGCGTGGGGCACGTTAGCTATCTCGGTCATCGGCTAGCATGGCTTTACGTTCACGGCCAGTGGCCGTCGAAGCAAATTGATCACAAAAATCGGGATAGGGCAGACAATAGGCTTTGCAATTTGCGTGAGGCGGACTTCAGCCAACAGCAAGCTAATCGCCTTCCGCTGGGAAAATTTGGCGTAAAAGGCGTCTGCTACAGGCCGAAGAATACGCGCCGCCCTTGGGTCGCATTCATCCAGATTAAGGAACGCTACACCTACCTAGGTTGCTTCGCGAAACAAGAGGACGCTGCGGCAGCTTACAAGGCGGCAGCGGAGAAGCATCACGGCGAATTCGCGAGGGTGGCATGAGCGCTCTATGGGTCAGGCCCTGCAAGGCGCCACGCGAGAAAGACAAGAGGAGAGAGCGGTGATCCGCTACGTCTTCTTGGGCATCGTGCTGGGCGTGGTGCTCGCCGCAGTGACCCGCGCGGCGCCGACGGTTCTCTTCGGCGCGACCCACTCGCTCGTCGACTCGGCGCGCGCGCCCACCTACGGCTATGCCAACGCACCGCGCGCTTCCGTCGACTTCTGCCGGCGTGAGCCCGGCCAGTGTCGGCGTGATCGGCGGCCGAGGGCGGGTGAGCGCGTGTGGCTGGGCGCCGCCCTCTGGCAACAACTGCAGACGGTCAATCGCGAGGTGAACCGCGAGATCGAGCCTATCACCGATCTGGAGCTCTACGGCCGCGCCGAATACTGGACCATCCCCACCACCAAGGGTGACTGTGAGGACGTGGCGCTGTTGAAGCGCAAGCGCCTGCTCGGGCTCGGATGGTCGGCCGGCGTTGTCTTGATTGCCATCGGCCGGGATCATCTCGATGAGGGCCATGCCGTGCTGATGATCATGGCGATGCAAGGCGACTTCGTGCTCGATTCCAAGCGCGATGAGGTCATCTTGTGGCATTTGTCCGGTTACAACTTTGTCGGACGGCAGTCGCGTCATGATCCGAGGCTATGGGTGGCGCTGGAGATGGAGGGCCGCTCATGAAAGCGATGATGCGCCTGTGGAAGCTGTTCTTGGCTTGGTCCCGGCTGAGTAAGAGCGCCGTGTGCGAAATGTCGATCGGGCGAAGCGCTCATGATGATTTCCACGACTATCCAGACGACAAGGACAAGATACCTATGCACTTCTGCATCCTGAAATGCGAGCGGTGCGGCAAGGGCTTCTTCATATGAAGTGGTTGCTCATCCTGAGTGGGGAGGAATAGGCGTGCAAGGCAGACCACCTACCGTCTGGGAGAATAACTCATGGCTACCACGAGTTGGCTGCTCATTTTGCAACTAGCTTATACAGGCCAGCACATCGCCCTGCCCGTTGGCAGCGAGCAGCAATGCCGGGAGCACCTTGCCGCCGTCATAGCCGGCGAGCACAAGATCGTCACACTCGAGAACGGGCTGATGTTGCCGATCGCGCGGGGGATCAGGTGCGAAAGGGAAGACCTGTTCGAAGCAGCGAGGGGGAGAATATGAGCATCACATTTCCGCCGGAGATGCTGCCGGTGGCCGACGGCGCCGCAGACGTGGAGCTCGACGTGCAACGCCGGCCGATTCTGATCAGCGATGGCACGGTGCTGCTACTGTCGATTTTCACCAAGCCACGCGGCGATCGTTTTGACGATCTCTGGACCTGGGATCACATCCAAAAGTGCGCCACGGGAGCGGACGCAGCATTAGAGTTTGTGGCCCAACTCGAAGACCATTGGACGCCGCAATTTTTGATGGAACTGCGCAAGGCGATCAGCGAAAAGCTGGCGACGGCAGATAAGGAGCGGGGAACCGCCTTTGCTCCATACAAGTTCCCGGGGGTGCCGTGACCGAAGAAACCCACGCCGAGTTCAAGGCCCGCATGAAGATAGTCACCAGCGCCACGCACAGGCCTGCCGGCGTCGCCATGCCGAACCGCATGTACGAGAAGGAAACCGAAGCCGAGCACTACGGCAAGCGGCTAGCGGTTGCTGGCTACGGACACGAAGACCTCCGGGTGATGACGAGAGATTGCCAAGGCGGCCCGCTTTCGGCCGAGGCGGCGCGCAAGATCGTGTTCGGGAGACGGTGGTGATTGAAACCCTGATCGTCATCGAGACCCCGCCCGACGTACCCAAGCCCTTCACTGCCGGCATCGTTGCCGAGAACGGCAAGGTCAAAGAGGCGGCCGACATCGTCAGGTTCATGAAGGGCTGGGACGGCAAACGGGTGGCCGACTACTGCAAGAAGAAGGGGTGGACATGGGAACGGGTGCAGACAACAAGATCATGAGCAAGGTCGTGGTCACCAAGGCCATCTGCCATGCCTTCGGCACCGGCTACTGCTGGAGCGCCAGCAATCCCTATTATGCTGGGCACTACCGCACGAAGAAAGAAGCGGTCGAGGCCGCGAGCAAGATCAAGGCGAAGCGGAAGAAGAGGGAAGCGGCATGAGCAAGATCATCGTCTGGCCCAAGTGTAGCACGTGCCTGTGGTGGGATGAAACCCAGGGCGACATGCGGACGCTTGGCCAATGCCGACGGCGCGCTCCTTCATGTGAGCGTGCGTTAGACATAGTTCTGCGCGAAGGCATCAACATGGAAACGATGAAGCTAATTGATGAAGGCCCGTGGGGTCAATGGCCATGGACGAAGGCGGACTGGTTCTGTGGGGATCATGTTCCTCGCGAGGGGGAGGAGAATGCCGCGAGGCACGTGCCATGAGTCGTGTCCGTCTTCCCAATCGCCGGCCGAGCATCAATCTAGACTTCACTTTCCGGGGGGGTATACCCGTTCAGGCAACGGTTGGGCTCTACCCAGATGGCCGCGTAGGTGAACTTTTTTTGAGATCCGGCCTCGTGGGCACTGACCTGAGCATCGCCATGACGGAGGTCGCCATCGCCGTATCGATGGCGTTGCAGCACGGGTGTAGCCTGGAGACGCTGCGCGCCGCCATGCCTCGCACATCACGCGGCGAGCCGGAAGGCGCAATCGGAACCCTGCTCGATCTGCTGGTGAAGCCGGAGCTCACCATGAAAAACGACGGCGGCACCTGAAAACGAATGACTTTCGACGGCCAAGCATGAAAAACGACAGGATCGTACTGATCGCCAAGGCGAGGAAGGCGGCGAAATGAGGAACATCTGCCCCGTCTGCAAGAAAGAGATCGAGCCCCTGGCCGCCATCATCGGCAAGTGGCACGCTGGCTGCGCTCCACTGAAGGAGATCCCGACCCTCTCCCCGACCCTCTCCCCGTTGTGGTGAGGGATTGGGGTGAGGCTCGCATGGGTTCGATTGGTTAACGATAGCTTATAGACACAACCTGTCGTTAGAGTGCGTCCTGGCTACCAATGGCGCTGGATTGATGGACAAAACACAAAATGAAGAACGGTGATCTGACGCCTTACGAAGAGCGCTGGGGCCTCGCCGACGACATGGAGCGCATCCTGGTCGGCACCGATCGGGCGCGCGCCGCTAAGGCCCGACTCAAGGCGCAGGCCTCCCCGACCCCGAGCGAGGCCAAGCCCGAGCGCTACATCGTCACCGAGAACGCCAGCGTCGGCGCCGGCAAGGATCAGGAGGAACGCCAGCGCGCCCTCACGCTGGCCGAGAAGCTCTACCGCGACGAGATCATTGACGTGGGCGAGTGGCAGGCGGCAGGCCAGCTACGCAATCTGCACTTCCTGCTGGTGCCACCCTCCGAAGGGGTCTCAAGCTATGGCCTATCTCCCGGTGGTGGCAACCCCGCCCGCAAGGCCGACCGCAAGGCCAAGCGCCTCACCGGCATCGAGATCGGGGTGGAGGGAGATATCTCCAGGGGGCCGAGCCGCGCCAACCGCTCCGATCAGTGGCGCTACCGCGATGCCCTGTTCGCTATGGCGGGCTGCAACACCGATGAGGGCGACCCCGTCATCGACCCAGCAGTGACGCGCATCATGCTGCGGGCCGTCACCGACAGCGAGAACCTCCCCACGCAAACTGAAATCGGCCAAGCTCGAAGCCTCTACGCCTCCAAGAAGCAGCTCTCCGCCATTGGGGCGACGTTTGTGAAGGAGCATCTGCGGCGATTGGCCATGCATTTCAGGATGGTGAAGGGAGAGGCGGTGCGGTAGTCGGCTACTTCTTGCCCTTCTTGGTGCGCTCGGCATCGACGTGCTGTTGCAGGATGTGCTGGACGTATTTGGCGAGCGAGCGATCATCGGATCGCGCAAGGGCTTCAAGGTCCGCCTTCAGTTGCGGGTCAATGCGGTGGCTCAAAACGTTGCGGAGCAAGACATGCCGTGGTCGCCAGCGTTGATAAATAGGCGCGCCAGAAAACTGGCGGAACAGGCGCGGGTCGGCGGTGAGCGCTTGGCGGAGCGACAGCCTGTGGTTCGGCGGCGTCGCGTGCCGCGCCGCGCGGTGTGGTTGCCGATCCGTGATCGCCAACCGCTCGATGGCAACCTTCATTGTGTGTACTTGTTTGGGATGTCGGGCGTCAATTTCGTCAAGCTCGGGTATACTGCCAACCTAGGGCGGAGGCGCAGAGGGCTGCGATTCCCAGCCTCTAACGCATTTTGTCCGGACGGTTGCCACCGAGGCGATTTCATTTTTTGGGCGGCTCTTCCAACTGAGCGTGAGGCGCGGGCGGCGGAGATGATTGCTCAAGAGTTTCTTTCGCCACATCAAGTTGGTTACGGCAAGTCAAGCAATGTCGGGGGAAAGAGGCAGTGGTTTGAAATCGCACCCGAAAAAGCAATCGCGCTAGTGCGGGACGTATTGGCGGTATTGAGCGATCAGCGGGTGCGGCAACTTGCCACACACATGGATGTTGCTCTTGACTTTGGTAAGTGCTTGACGGGTGTGGGTGAACCATGCTATTGATTTTTTTATCATGCTGAAGAATTGTTCTTGTTGAGGCTCGCCGCGTCGAGAGCCAGCCCAGTTTGCCAAGCGAGAGTTTATACGCGGCGTACACGTAGAAGGTGCGCCAATCTCGGTAGCCGAGTACGCGACAGTGGCGGGGTCGGGAGCCTTGGAAGGGAAGCCCGTTCCCTCCGCCATCCGAGACGGTAGGGGGATCACACACCAAATGACTGCCTCTCTTTGCGCTGCATTGCTACAGAGCGCCCCCGTTGATTGGTTTGTCCGACTGGCCCTGCGGATTAGGGTCAAGCAGATGCGTGCGACTTGGCGCCTTATTGAATCGGATGATGAGATAGCGCCCTCTTGAGGCTCGCCACGGCGGGCCTTTGCGTTTCTCCGCCCCTTATGCGGAGAATTCACCCCACAATCTCCGCACCGAATTCGGCCGCCTTCATGCGCGCCGTCCGAAGCGCCACGTTGGACCTCCGATGTGTCGTAGCCCACCTTGGGCGTTTCCTCCCAGACTTGGGCTGCAACCTGATCTCTGTGATCCTCAGTGTTGCGGCCCTTTTTCTGGGCAGGCCGTTGAAATCCCAGGCATTGCTACTACGAGGCGAAAAAATTCCGCCTTCTGTAGTAATCGCAATCACATCAAGGACTTGACGAGATTCCGCTCCGCTTCCCCCACCAATGCGCCACACAAGAGCCAATAGGCATTCAGGGCGATCACGGTTTGTGGGAGCGCGCCGGCGGATAACCACGGGGAGCCGATGGAAAAGCCAATCGCCCTCACCAACGCCCAGCTCGATGAGCTTCTCGTCCGCTTGGCCAAAGGCTGGGTAATTCGCCCTGACCAGACGCTGGCGCTGATCGCCATGGCGCAGGAACTGAATGCACTCAGGGTCGGCGCGCCGACATCTGCGGCGATCTCGGGGATGATGTGATGAACGCGCGCTGCCGCATCGCCTTTGTCATCATGCTGGTGATGGCAGGGTTGATCTTGTTCGCGCTCGCAACCAAGCTGGCAGCGCACCAGGACGGCGAGCTGAGTATCGAAACGCCGACGCCAGGATCAAAACGATGACGGCCGGGCGACGCAGAACTCGTCCCGGCCGTTGATCGTCTGTGCGAACGCCACTCACTGACAACCTGAAACCTAGCCGATCTTCGCGGCGGAACTGCGGCGGTTTCAGCGGATCAGGAACGTCTCTTTCGGCTTGCCGCTCTGGGTCATCCAGTTCGGCATCCGCCCGCGTCCTGCCCAGGTCCGATCCGGGTTCTCGGGGTCGCGATATTTCGGCAGAACGACGTGGTGCCGGCCGCCATTCTTGCCGAACAGCTCTTTGAGCTCGAAGCCTTCGGCCTTGGCCATGTCGGCGATCGTCTGCCGTAGCGCGTCGCGCTGTTGCGCTTGCCGTTGCGCCTTCAATCTGGTGATGCGGTCCTGCAGGGCGATCAGATCGCCATAGGACATTCTCTCAAGATTGCTTGGTCTTCCCATTTGACAAACTCCCGCTGACTGACTTCGACCAGCAACACGATAGCAAACCGGAAACGGTGAAGCAAAGGTTTTTGAGCCCCATGCCTGGCCCCCTCGACGAGTTGATGGCGATCTACGGCGCGCGCGAAAAGGCGGTGGCCTCGTCTTCGATTCGCTGCAGCGTGCGCCAATAGGTGGTCACGTCCTCTGCGACCCTCCACTCGTGCTGTCGGCCATGGGCATCGGTCCAACCCACCCGCATCCAATGCGGGGTGTCATCACAATTGACCTCTAACACGGTTAGCTCGATCCAGCCGGCGTGCCCCGACCGCAGTTTCGTGCCCGGAGCGAGACTGGCTATCCTGAATGTGGTCATGGCCGCTCTCCCTCTTTGGTCCGCATCGGACCCGCTGACTACTGACTTCGACCAGCAACCTTTTAGCAAACCGGAAACGGCCAAGCAAGCAAATGCCTTCACGTCGCGCCAAGCGCATCAAGAACCGGCTTGCCAAGCACGGCCTGGAATTCGTTTGCTTTGAGCAAGGTGATCGCCAGCTCGTAACCACCCGCGCCATCCTGATCAAGCGCCCCGAGAACCTAGGGCGCGCTTTCACCTACCCGCGCGGGTTCATCAAGGCATCGCCCCCGCGCGTGATTGCCGATGCGATCCTTTGCGATTATGCCAGGGGATATGGCGCAAAGCCGTCAGGCAACAAAAAACCCCCGGCCGCGTGAACGGCCGAGGGTTGTGGCAGGCGAGGCTCATCCCGCTTTGCGCTTGCGCTGCTCGAATGGGACGATGTTGTCGGCGAATTTCCCGAGTCTGCGGGTTCGCTTCTTGGCTGCTGTCGGCTTTGCTGCCGTTTCGGTCTTCCAGCGCTGATGCGCCAGAGCCTTGCCGGCTCCCGAGAGTTCCCGCTTTAGACGACGGGCCTGGGCCCGCTCCTGCTTGGCGAGGATCTCGGATATCGACAGCTCCCGCTTCTGGCGGAGGGACTTGGGCTCGTGCTTCTTGCGCTTGCATCTGGCCACGAGCCAGTCCATAAAGTCCGCAAGCGCACTTTGCTGTGCAATCATGGCCGACCTCATCGGCTAGAGTTGCAAGATGCCGGGCGCGGGTGGTTAGACCCGCCCCCGGCGACCGCCCCGAGAGGCGGCCCGTTCCGAAAATGGCAAGGGCGGCAAAGACGACGCACCACCGTCTATCTCGCCGCCCTCTGAAGAAGCTGATTGGCTAGCTCGTCAGACCCAGCGCACCACCGGGAAGTATATACCTAACGTACTGTTGCAGAGGGATTCTGGGGCACACAGCATAATTGGGATGGGTCCAATTTTGCTCTCGCATTGACGCGAATCGTATGGCAGTTGGGACTCACACCATGGAAAGGCGTTCCTGCGTGCTTGGAGGGAAGGCGCGCCCATAGGCGTTGCCTGCAAGCGGAGCGAGAGAGGCCATGACGCCACCGGCGCCACGACGCATTAACGCCCTGTTCAATGTCCGCATGGACATTGGAGGCGCTTGCGCACGCTGATTCGGCGTGCCACGGTTGTTCATACACGGAAGCGGTGGACCCGTCGGGAATCGAACCCGAAGGGCACAAACTGGGTAGGATGGCCTGGGCACCAACCCACGGGCCCCCGCTCCGTGCTCTCATCACGATTCGTCATGGTTGGGCGATCCAAAAAGAGGCGACTTCGCGGCGCGATGACCGAGCGTGGTACGCGAGAGACTGAGGCGAAGAGCGGCATTGACTCCCGGCGATTTGAGGAGACGATTCGACGTATGCTGAACACACCGCCACAACCCCACCGCAAAGACAAAGCAAAGGCTACAGTGCAACCGCATTCGCCATCTAAAAAACCGAAGGCTAGCCATGGACAGCGACGACATCGCCATCATCCGGGTGCACGTCGAGCGGAACAGCACTGGCCTGTTCATGGCAACAAGTCCGGACATCTCCGGGATTTACGTTGCCCATCGCGATCTCAACGCAATCTATGCGGATATGCCCAACGTGATCCGTTTGTGGTTCAAACGCGTCGAAGGACGCGACGTGCGGGTGTTCCAAGAGGGCGCACCGGCGCTTGGTGTCGAGGCCGCGTGGAGCGCTATGGCAATGCCAGTGGAGATTGCGGACGCCTGCTTGCGTGCTTAGACTAAGCCCAGTGCGCGCGTGATTCGCGACGGGGCTGCGCGTGACGGACGACGAATACTACCGAGCTTTCCGGGCCTTGGGCTATTCGCCGACTGGCGACGGAACGAACCTCACAGAGCTGTGGGCAAATGCAGACGGTCGGGTGATCTCTTTCACGCGACCTAGCGAGCTATCTCCACGGGATCGCGCCGCCGTCGTCGAATATATCCGCCGGACCCTCGGTGTCGGTTTCCCGACCTACGCTCGGGTTCACTGAATTTCGGTAAGCCCGATCAAGACCTTAGAGAAGTGATTCGCTGAACGCGGATCATCGTGTTACCGCTCGTCCTGGGCGGGATTGTGCCGCTCGTCGAGTGTACGGGGGTTCCCCATGCTGAAGATCATTTTGAGTGCCGCTGTTGTTGTAGCGTTCACGAGTGCCGCCTGGGCGAAATGCCCGGCGGGTACCAAGTACGATTGCTATCAAGGTTACGGCGGTAAGGTTGTCTGCGGCTGCCGCTAACCGCACCGCACGCAACGCGCATATCCCGATTCAACGAACTCGGAGCCCGCCAACTCAGGCGGGCTTTTTCATAGGAGAAAGAGAGCCATGTCCAAGTCCAAAGACAAGCCGTCCAAGACCGTCAAGGCCGTGCAGAGCATGCTTAAGGCAATCAACAAGCCGATCACAACTCCCGTCACGATTGGCGGCCGGAAGCCCCGCTAGCGCCTGCGGCGCTTCCGCAGACGCAGGCGATCTTTCTGCTTACGCGTTCTGGGCTTTACGAGTTGTCCCGTAGGTCAGGCGCTTGCCACCGATAGCCTTCAAGGCGGCTTCGGCGCGAGCATTGTCATCGATGCCGAGCGCAATGCGGTGGTTCCACTTGATCTGGTAGCGCATGAAATGTCCTTTCGTGGCTGCTCGTTCAGGCACCGGGCACCACCCCGGCACGACGGCCCCCTCCAGGGCCGTTTCGCTTGTGTCAGTAGACTCGGCGCCACTCCTTGAACCAACTGCCGCACATCAGCATGAAAATCATGCCGACCTCCAGCCACCCATAGATATTTGGGATCGAGGGTCCGAGCCCGGAGATGAGCCCGATCACGTATCCCATGCCGTAACCTACGGCGAGGTATGGGATGGTGTGCAGGAGGCGGATGATGCGGACTGGCCAGATGAGGCCGCGATCTTCGAGCCAAAGCCGAGATCGCAGCCATAAACCGGGGTAGAACCAAAGTTGCATGAGTCACCTCATGGTTGGAGGAACTACTGAGCTGATCGTCGGGGACGATCCATCCGTGTGTCCCCGGTGAATTGAGAAGCCGTTGGGGAGGCCGAAGCCTCCCCGCTGGCGTTAGGCATAGTGAGTTGCGTGCTTCGGCTTGCCGTCCCACACCAACAGAGACGAATAGCTTTCGATGCGCGCACGACCATGCTTGTTGACGCGGCGCACGAGCGGTTCACCGTCGAACTCCCCGATTAAGGGAGTTTCTAAAGTGCACATCGAGTCCGGCCGACCCTCGGTCACGCTTTGCGTTTTGAGCTGGCGGACAACGAGTGTCGATTGACCGCGGCGCGCAACGACCTGATAGAAGTCGTAGTTGGTTTGGTCGTAGCCCCAGCAAGTGAAAAGCACGGTGCCGACAGTCACGGTCTTGAGGTCAGACATGGGGAAACCTCATCGTTTGAGCCACGCAGTTCGTGGCATTCCTTGTGAACTGCGGGGATAGTTGGGAGCACTCGGGGATTGGCCCGCCGAAGCGGGCCGGGGTTGCGTTAAGCTCTGATGCCGCCTTTATGGCGAGCCTCCTCCGCATACTCAGAAAGCCGCTTCTCGCCTTCGAACCACTTGTCGCGCTCGACAGGTAGCCCAAATTTGCCGCGTATCTTCTGAATTTCTGCGAGGGAGACGTACCCTAGCTCCGGCATTCCCATCCCGAGATCGCAGAGACCGAACAACGTGTCACCGTCGTCCTCCATCTCCGTGATCAGCCAGGTCGCATTGGCGTCGGGCGTGAAGAACTTCACCACAGGGGTGTGGTCCTTCTCCGCCTTCATCCCTTGGACTGGCTTTTGGGCTTGATGATTGGCCCGGAGCTTCGCCTCGATAGACTTGGTCAGAAGCTTCATGTCGCGTCCTCCGTTGCTGGTTGCACCAATCCCGGAGTGCTCCAATTCAGTTCGATTGATTTCTCTACTTTTTCAATTCAGCACTTCCAAGGGCAGCCGCCGAAGCGGCTGCGTCCGATGTAGGCCTTCAATCCATCTGCACGGTGATGTGCAAGCAACCGACGTGGTTGCCATTCGAGTCCATGAGTCGACGACCATCCTGAGATCGGATTTTCCCGTCGGCGTGTTCGACGTGCTTGGCCAAGTCGCGAAGGATGCGACCCAGTTCCATGCCCGGCATGTCCTCGAAAGCTGCGTTGTCCATGCGGACTTCGATCAGAGCTTTCATCGTCACCTCCTATGGTTGCTGCCCATGGAAGCGCTGATTTGAGTTCAGTTGTGGCCCGCCACCTCGCCCTATGATCCCGATCTCTGGATTGCAGCCCGGAAATTTCGGATGCGAGGCCGTCGCCTGATGCTGATCATACTAGTATAGCACGCTCCGTCTTACATTTCAACAGGTCTTACGATCAAATCTTCGTGATCCAACATACACTTGACGCCAGCGCCGAACGTGTCTTACATGCATTGCATGTCGAAAGGCGTGCAAATGATCGTGTTCAACATGCGGGTTCTGCCGGAGCTGGTGGAACTGCTGGACGACATGAGGCGCGAGGAGAAGGACATCCCGACGCGCTCCGAGATGGCGCGGCGCTGCATCGAGCGCCAAGCCAAGCTTGAGGGTAAGCGCAAATGAGCGAGGCTCTAGACGCATTCTTTGCGGAGCACGCAAGGAAGGAGAAGGCGGGCGAGGTCTCGTCCCTCTCGCGCTTGGAGGTGATGGTCATCGGGCTCTATGACCAGTGGCTCATAGACAACCGAATCGACCTCGTTCTAGGTGAGGGCTGGCGCCCGCCGAGCGGCGGACTCACTATCACTCTCGACCCAAGCCTGCCGCCCAATCCGAACCCCGCTCCAGGGAGCATGAGCGTCGGGTGCGTCGACGGCAAGGCCGAGCTGAAGCCAACGTCGGAACTCCGGTGGCTGGACCATCACAGTGCGTCCCGCGTACTCCAGCAGAAGTGGGTCGCCGCGGGCCACGTTGAGTGGTACGATATACCCACCATTCACGAGGGCGATCCCGGATACGCGACAGTCACCGTTGCGGATGGCAAGCGCAAATGAGCGACGCACCGGACAGGACCACACTGTTCTGGGTCATGGAGAACCCGGATAAGGCGGCCACCGAGATCGAGCGACTGCGTGCACTGATGCGCGCCTCCTTCAAGGAAGGATTTGAGGAAGGCGCCCGGCTCCGATACGGCGACGACTCCTGGAGCGATGCCGCTTCGTGGCGCGATAGCGAAGCACGCAAGGCACTCGAAGCTCAGCAACCAACAGCGAAGGACTGACACCATGCCAAAGGGCACGAAGGTACATAAGATGGCCGAGGCCATGCAGGAGAAGGGCATGCCGGTGGGCCAAGCGATTGCCACGGCGCAGAAAAAAACTGGCATGTCATACGCCACCGGCAAGCCGCCGAAGTCCAAGGGCAAGTGATGAGCGACGCAGCCACAAGCGGTGGGGTCTTCGTGCAGATTGTGCGGATCGAGCCGCTCTCGGAAAAGCAGCGCATTTTCACCGATCATAGCGAGGACGCCGTTAAGGCAAGCGCACAAGGCATTGCCACGCACGTGATCTACTTCGATGGTGATAGCAAGATCATGCAGGTGCGCCCGTTCGTTGAGCCGATGCTGCTTGAGATCGGCCAAAGCGTAGATGTCCAATAAATAAATTGGCCGCGAGAATTGGGAAATGGGCAAAAAAACAGGCAAGCCGCGTGGAAGGCCGAAAGGCTCCAAGAACAAGGGCTCCAAGCCTCATGTGGAGGCCATGGAGCAGGCCGTGGCCATGGTGTCAGAGGTTATCCCCAACGCCTTTCAGGGTGATGCCCACGCCTTCATGATGGCGATTTACAAGGACCCGGCACAGGCGCTACCTCTACGGCTCGATGCGGCCAAGGCGGCCGTGAAGTTCGAGAAGCCGGCGCTGGCGGCGATCGCTGATCTGCGGCCGCCCGGAGACGAAGACGTGCCAGATGTGATCTCGCGCGAAACCGGCCAGGATCACCTTTCCGCCCTGTCTAAGCGCTATGCTGGGGGATTGAGGGTGATCGAAGGCGGGGTTCCGCCCAAGGCCAACGGCCACGCGAACGGCAAGGGGCATTGAGTGCCACGGATCGCGATACAACTTGTTTCGGATTTCTATGCCGATCCGTTTTCAACGGCTGAGGAGGCACTAGCGTTGGCGCGGCGCCTTGAGTGTGCGGTTTTGCTGCCGGTCACAGCTAGTTATTCAATCAGCATCGATCCGGCGTTGTGGCCAAACGTGCACGAAATCGCTGATCAAATAAGCACTGCACGTGATCGGGATGTGGCAGAGACGGGCGGCGGCCCAACGAGGACGGCCTGAATGCACTGGATCCTCGCCACCCTCCCCGACGGCAAGAAGGCGCCAGTCAACCTGGACGCTATCCCCTCCATGCAGAGGGGAACGGTAGCAGATGGGGACAAGTCGACCCCGGTAACGCTGTTGTTTCTGGGTGGCATTGCCGTTGCGATCCAGGGGCAAATCAGCTACGCTATTACTTCAGTGCTGGAAACGCCTGAAGAGCTGCTGGCGCTGCCGAAGATGGAGCACAGCCGCTTTATCTACGGCTCGAAGGTGGCGCCGAAGAAAGAGCCGGCCCGAAGGAAGTCACAAAACAGCATGGGGCCGCTGCGCGACACGGGGACGCTTGCTGAGGTCGACGCCGCCTTTGGTCCTCGCGTCGCCGAAATCAAGAAGCGAGGCGGCAAATGACCATCGACGATTTCGATGAGCAGGATCAAGCCGTCTTGCGGCGCCTGCATGATGTTCGGTGCAAGGTTGATACCGAGGATGAATTGAAGGCTATGACTGTAGCCATAGCCGCCACCGCACGCTGTTTGGCGATCCAGTATTACCATACCGGAAAGCATACCCAGCGCTTCCAACGTGGTCGCCGCAAGTGAGTACCGACCGTCAGATCCCCCGCGCCTATCTCTCCGTCCTCGCCGCCCTCATGGAAGGCGGAGGCTCGGGCGAGCTCGATCTGCAATCGCGCGTTCTTGTGGGCCCGACCAAAGCGCCGCTCGCGGGTGCGGATCATGTCTCTTTGCTCCGCCTGGTGGCCGAAGGCATGCTCGCCGGCGAGCGCGGCCTCATGATCCTCACCGAGGCTGGGCGCACCAAGGCGCAGGAAGTGCTGGCGGGCAGACTTAGGGTAGGGAGTTGATCTCATGTGGGACCTGTACATCTTTCCGGGCGGCAAAGTAGGCGAGCGCAAGACCAAGATGGGTGCGCGCACGTGGATGTGGCTCAATGCGTGGCGCGTTGCAGAGCTTCGCGCCATCAATCGAGCAACCAATGAGCACATGGTTCGATAAAATGACCCGCGACGACGCCCTCACCCTCGCTGACCGCATCCTCGCCCTCGTCAACGCGCAGGCAAGAACGCCCTCGCGGGAGGAGATCGCCGAGGTGATCGGCTGGGATGGGCTCTCAATTCAGAAGATGATTGACGCCGGGGCGCTCAAGAAGCCGATCGTGCGGTTCGTCAAGCGTGGTGTAAGCGCTGAAGTATGGACCTCCGCGCCGTCGATGGACATACCAGATGCACCTCCAAGCGAGGGCGTCAAAGAGGTGTGGGACGCTGATGCCGCCTTCGCTGGCGCATGCCATATCATCCAAGACACTATCTACAACCCCTTTGACGGGAGGGGTCTTGATCTCAAGTGCCGGACCCACGACCACAGCTTCAACATCAAGACAGAACTTGGACAGACGTCCGTCCCGATCCCGGAGCGGTGCCCGCAGCTGTGTACGCATGTCTGGGGCGCCTACCCTTTTTCTGGCTTTACTGGGGTGAGCTGCCCGGCCGAGGCGCGCTGCGTCCTTTGCGGGTTCCGCCCGAACGCAATAACCGTCAAAGTCTGACCGTGTGCCCCGCCCTCTCCGCGCCACAAGATACGCCAAAGGCGCCTCCCCATCCCTGATCTGGATGATCACCGAGAGGCTCCCCTACCTCTCCTACAAAGAGGCCACCGAGTTCTACGCCGAGTTCGTGCCGCAGCTCAAACCAACAGAGCTGGCGCTGCTCGGCTGTAATGATCGGTACTTCCTGCTCACAGGGTTGCTGAACCGGCCGGACATGATGCACCCGTGGCGGTACGACCGCTGCAGGGAGGTCGAGGCCGGTGCCGATGGCTACCTTGACCTATGGTTCCGTGAGGCTGGCAAGAGCTCAATAATTACCTTCGCTGGCGCGATCCAGGAGATCCTCTGCGATCCTGAGATCACCATCGGCATCTTCTCGAACACCAAGGCGATCAGCCAGCCCTTCCTCTCGCAGATCAAGCAGGAGCTCGAGAGCAACGAGGAGTTGCAGAAGCTCTATCCTGACGTGCTCTGGGAGAAGCCCAGCAAGGAAGCGCCGTCCTGGTCAGTCGATGGCGGCATCACCGTCAAGCGCAAAAGCAACCCTAAAGAGGCGAGTATCGAAGCCCACGGGCTGATCGACGCGATGCCGACTGGTCGGCACTTCGGCCTGCAGATCTTCAACGACGTTATCACCGAAAAGAACGTCACCAACCCGGAGCAGATCAAGAAGTCGGCTGAGCGCTTCGAGCTTGCTGACAACTTAGGCAAGTCCGAGGGTAGTCGAAAGTGGTACGAAGGTACGAGATATTGTACAATCGGTTCCATGCGAATACTCATGGCGGATTGGAGCCACAAACCAATCTCTGAAGTGCAAATAGGCGAGGAAGTCGTAGGATGGGAAATCCGCGACGGCGGTCGGTATCTGCGCCCCGCGAAAGTGCTAAATCGAGGCGTTCATCTACAGCAGCCTGTGCAGAGATTTACGCTCACCAATGGGCAGTCGGTTACATGCACGGAGGACCATAAATGGTGGCGCGGCGCGCACGGCGGAGGACCCCAATTCGCCCCGCTGGGATTGCCAACCATAAAGCGGCCTGACCGCCCACCAAAAGGCAAGAAGTGCGACGGAAAACTCGTTGCTTTGAGGCAACTCTTGGTGCCGGTAGAGAAGGACGAAGGGCGAGACGCCGGGTACGTCGCGGGGTTTTTCGACGGCGAAGGCACAATGAATTTGAATACTGGGAAGAATAGAGCAAGTGGGCGCGCTTGCCTAACTCAGTCCATGGCAAACCCGGAGCTGGTTGAGGAGGTCAGAGACGTTCTGGTGCGGCTCGGCTTTCGTTGGTCTGAGAGCTGGTGGGCAGCGGCTGGCCGGCCCCCCATGAGGTACGACCGTTGCGTGTTCTCCATCACTGGGGGCTGGCGTGAGCGCTACAGGTTTCTTGCGCAAATTGGTCCAGTGAAGAGAGAAAAACTCGCGCAGAGCCTGTTTGCAAAGCTTTGCACCGAGCGTGTGAAGCTAGCGAAAAGCGAGGATGCTGGTCTGGCGGACGTGCATTGGTTGGAGACGGAGACCGGCAACTACATTGTTGAGGGCTTCTGTTCCAGCAATTCCTACGCTGACCACTATGGAGCGATGATTGAAAACGGGGTAGCTATCCCACGCATCTACCCCGCCACCGACGATGGGACGCTCGACGGCAAGCCGGTCCTGCTCAGCCAGGAAGCCTGGGACCGCAAGAAGAAGGCGCAGCGCTCGCAGATCTCGGCGCAGATGTTGCAGAACCCGCTCGCCGGCAACGAGAACACGTTCCGGGTGCAGTGGCTCAAGCCGTACTTCGTTCGTCCAGCGATGCTCAACGTCTACATCATGGGCGACCCATCGAGGGGCAAGAGCAAGACGTCCGACCGCACCGCGCTGGCCGTTGTTGGGAGTGACGTCGGAGGCAACAAGTACCTGCTCGACGGTTTCTGCCACCGCATGCCGCTCTCGGAACGCTGGCGCCGGCTCGAGGAACTCCACAAGAAGTGGTCGAATGTCCCCGGCGTCCAACTGGTCAAAGTCGGGTACGAAAGATACGGCATGCAGTCCGACGAAGAGTACTTCGACGAGAAGATGGGCGAGAATGGCGTCCGCTTCGACATTGAGGAACTAAGTTGGACCGGCGAAGTAGGCCGCCAGGCCAAGACGCACCGGGTCGAGCGGCTCGAGCCTGACTTCCGTGAGGGCTCGTTCTTCGTGCCCTTCAAGGTCTGGCACCCCGGAATAACGGATGGGGAGGGCCGCACGCACCACGAGGTGCGTTGGTTCCTTCAGGACGAGGACGACGAAATCCACTACCGGCCGAACCCCGGCCTGCACGCCGAGGAGCGACGCTGCAAAGCCAACGGCGAGCATTGGCGGGTGTTCGACCCCATCAAGCGCCTCGACGAGGATCGCAAGATCTACGATGTGACTAGGGTGCTGTTCGAGGAGTATCGGTTTTTTCCGTTCAGCCCACGCGACGACTTGATCGATGCCGTGTCTCGCATCTACGATATGGAGCCGATGGCGGCGGTCAGACACGAGACCGTGCACATAGAGGACTTTGTGGATTCTTAGGAGACAATCCGAGATGTCGTGGGTTTGGGAAGATGAGCCGGAATGCCAGCACGACACCGTGACGCGCGGGCTGTCTTCGAACTTTGGCCGCCCTCCGTTCGATATTGATCGCTGCGAGGACTGCAGCGTGCATTGGCGCAATGAGCCGGACGGTTCCCGCCTTGCCTATACGGTAGACGGCGTAACGGGCTGCGTGACCTGGCTGGGCAAGCACCCAGCAGACTGCGGTTGCCCGCGCTGCGAAACCCCGGCAAGGGGGAAGGCGACCGATGTTCACCCCTGAAACCGCCGCCCTCATCCCCGAGTTTAAAGCTCGAAAACTCGCCCAGTGGGACCGCATCAAGGACAAGGTGCATGGCCTCCAGCTCGCCCAATCAGGCGAAGCCGGCACCCAGCTCATGATCACCTGCTCGACCCATGACGGTGCCTTCTACGAGTCGATCATCTTCGGCCAGCTGCCGCAAATCGTATTGGAGCCCTACGGCTCCAGTAAGGCTCCCAAATACCGCCCCGTAGCCGAGGACAAGAAGCCCTTGGATAAGCGCGGCATCGATCTCTCCGACGGTCAGATCGACCTGATCCTGGCCCTATGGGAGAAGAAGGGTTCGGCCTTTGCGCTCGAGTTCGTGACGGCCGTTTGGGGGCCGGACGGCAAGCGGCACGTGAAGCAGTAGGGATTAGCCCTACTGAGGAGCCCAGCCCTTAGGAACCGCAAAGCTGGGGTATGGGTACATCTTCCGCGTGTCGTGGCAACGAGGCATCGGCGGCGTGCAGAACCCGAGCCCAGGATGCTGGTGCAGGTATTCTTCAAACGCCTCATCGGCATAGCGAAGCTCGTAGCCCTCTGCATCGAGGGCCGCAACGAAGCGCTCGTTGAAATTCCGTTCGTCTGCAGATGATGCCGCCTTTAGTGCTCGCGTGACAGCGTCAACGTGCGGATTCATCTCGGGTACTCCTGAAATAGGGGCTGCGGACCGCTCGCGACGCGGCTTTGAACCATTGCCAATTGGGCCTGGGTTCGGCGCTTGTACTTGTGCGTCAGCGGCAAGCGCCGAGACGTTCCAAGGGCCTGCGTGTCTCCAGGGCTTTCGCCCAGCTACCACGCCGCCACAGCCTCAACTGCCTACACCAACCCACCGCAAAAATCCAGTAGAGATGCCATGGCCGATCTGCTGGAGGAACTGCAGGAGGCGCTGAAACCGCCGCCGCTTCGACCTCGACCGCCGGCCGCCTACGGCATTGGCGGCATAAGTGGCCCAGGCTACGACATTGCCAGCAGCATCGGCCAGAATCCGGACGTGGTCGGCACCGGTATCGCTGGCGCCTACGCGCTGCCGGCGTTCGTCACCGAGCAACTGCAGCGGGCTACCAAAGATCAGCCCAGCCCGCTCGATCGGCTTCGTGCCCTTACTGCCCAAATGGGCGAGGACATGAAGGCCAAGGCGGCGCGGCCGCAGTCGGAGAACTGGAAAGAGGCGGGGCGCACAGCGCTGATGGCGCCGATGGCGCTGCGTTCGCCCGCTGGCGCGGCAACGATGAACCCGCCCCGTGCTCCGGTTCCAGAATACTCTGGAGCGATGAAGGGTTCGCGGCTCACGCCCGAAGAGATCAAAGCCGAGCTTGAAGCAGCTAGGCTCGACCCGAAATTCCAAGAGCGCCTGCGTAATTACAGCCCAGAAACGCGGGCACAGCTCGAAGCCAAGATGGCCGAGGCGAAGAAGATCGTCGCCGAGCATGAAGCGAAGCTGGCGCAGCAAACCCACGACAGCGCCTCCGGTCCGTGGGACAAGGGCTTCGACCTCGGCCGCTGGCGCGATGCCAATCCGCTGCCACAGGCGCAGAAGCCCGACGATCTCGTCTCACGCCTGTTCCAAGCGCTCTCCGGCCAGCCTATGCCGCCGCGGCAGGCACCACCGCCACAACCAGCAACTCCGCCAGCCCAGCAGCCCCCAGCACCGCAAGGCACGCCCTTCGAGCAGAACGTCTTGCGCCAAGCCGGCCCTGCCGGTGTCGGCATCCCGACGGGCGCAGCCCTCTATGAGCAAGGCCCAGACATCTTGAAAGCGCTCGCCGCTCTATGGTCACCGACGTCTGAGTCGCTTCCAGGTAGCGATCCTGGCCAACCGCACTGATCCCTGACCCCTATTCCCTGAAACCCGATCTTCTGTAACGGACCTCACGGGCCTCCCCGCCCTGGCCCGCACCTGATGCGTCCCACCCCTCCACAAAAGAACGCCAATAGGAGCTCCCAATGGGCCTCTTTACCCGCGGCAAAGTCTGGATCGCTGAAGACCGCAACAGCTACCTCGAATACGACAAGGCCACCGGCCTCGTCAGTCTGGTCGTCGAGGGCGTCACCACTCTCACCGCCTCTTCGACCACCATCACGCTCCTGGCCGAGACCTTGGCCGGCGAGACCGTCACCGGCACCCTAACCGCCAACAACGTTGTCGTGAGCACCACAGCGCTGTTGTCCGGGGCGGTGACGGCGCAGGCCAAGCTGGTCGCCAACAACCTGCAGGTGCTGACCACCTCGCTCCTGTCAGGTGCGATGACCGCCAACGGTCCGAATACGCTCAACGATCTGCGCGTGTTGACGACCGGGATCGTGTCGGGCGCCTTCACGGCGAGCGGCCCGAATACCTTGAACGATCTCAGGGTGCTAACCACCGCCCTGATCTCGGGCGCCATGACGGCAAGTGCGAAGGCCACCCTCAACGATCTGACTGTACTCACGACCGCGTTGCTCTCAGGTGCTATGACGGCGAGCGGACCCAATACGTTGAACGACCTCAACGTCCTGACCACAGCGCGCATCTCTGGGCTGATGACGGCGCTGAGCAAGGCCAGCCTCAACGACCTGACGGTACTGACGACGGCACTCCTGTCGGGCGCTGTGACTGCGAGTGGTCCGGCAACGCTGAATGATCTGAGGGTTCTCACTACTGCATTGCTGAGCGGCGCAGCGACCGCCAGCGGTCCGGTTACCCTCAATGACCTCAGAGTGCTGACCACGGCGCTGCTCTCGGGTGCCATGACCGCATCCGCTCACGCCACCCTAAACAATGTGCAGGTACTCACGACTGCGCTGTTGTCGGGTGCGCTCACGGCGAGCGGTCCCGTCGCCCTCAACGACCTCAGAGTGCTCACGACCGCATTGCTCTCGGGAGCAATGACGGCCAGTGGGCCAGCGACGCTCAACGACCTGAACGTCCTGACCACGGCCATTATCGCCGGCGCCATGACGCAGGCGAGCGTCAACGTCACAGGTACGGCCCGGTTGCTCGGCAACAACCAGATCGGCGCCAACGTCACCAGCCTGATCGGCTTCTACGGCACCACGCCCACGGGCCAGCCCAACCACACGAACCAGTCCGCAGTATCGACGAATACTGTGACTGGAGTGGTAGCGACTGCAACCATGGGTGATGGCACCAGCGTCGTTGCCGGCTTCCAGACGCTGGACGCCTTGACGCAGTTCCTGGGCTACTTCAATGCGCTCAGAACGCAGGTCGATGCCAACGGTTCGATGCTCAACGCCATCCGCACCGCGCTGGTCGGCCAGGGCCTGATCAAGGGCTCGATCTAAATCAGGGGTCAGGTTCTAGGGATCAGGGGACAGGGCCTTTTTCCCCTGAAACCTGATCCCTAAAACCTGCAACCTCCCTTGACGCTGAGCGGCAAATCACGGCTTTGATCGGGGTTCATGAGCGCTCCAAAGCATCTCCTGATCATCATCGTCTCCTACTTTGACGAGATCAACCGGCACCTCTACCGTGCCGTGCACGACGCCGTCGCTCCGCTGGCCCAGATGGGTTGGGCCGTCACCATTACCGAGCACGTCGGAAACGCCGATTTGGGCCGCGCCCGCAACGCCATCGCCGCGCAGTTCCTGGCCACGACGGATGCCACGGCGCTGCTCATGCTCGATGCCGATGTGTCCTGGGTGCCAGGCTCGATCGAGCGGCTGGTTTCCCATCCCGTCGACATGGTGGCCGGCTGCTATCCACAGCGCTCCGATGAGGGCTCGTTTCCCATCCGGTGGTTACCGGAGACAGGCGTGGGCCTTACCCCCGTCGATCCGGCAACTGGTCAGCCTTCAGCCAACGGCTTGCTGGAAGTGGCGGGCTTGCCGGCAGGGTTCATGAAAATCTCCCGGGCCTGCCTGGAGAAGATGACCGCCTATTACGCCGACACTTGGTATCATGAGCCCCTGGTGTCGACCGGCAAGGCCTGGAGCCTGTTCGAGTTTCGCATCATCGACCGCGGGCGCTGGTCGGAAGACCTCTCATTCTGCCGCATGTGGCGGGAGATCGGCGGGCGGGTGTGGGTCGACCCCATCATCAGCCTGCATCACCACGGTCGCAAGACCTACTCGGGCTGCTTGGGGCAGTGGCTTCTTGACCGCAGCCTTGCCCCCAGCGCGTCTCTGCCGGGAACAAGGAGCCCTGCGACCGCAGCCAAGGAAGCTGTCGCTGCGTTGGCTCTCGCGCTAAACGGCGCGCAAGAGGGGGGCCAGGTTCCAGGGGTCAGGGGTCAAGCACTTTGAAACCTGAAACCTATTCCCTGAAACCTTCTTCTACGAAGCACCTCTTCATCGCCGTGCCGACCTACGATGGCCGCATGGACAAGGCCACGCTTGATTGCCTCAATGCGGCGATGGCCGAAGCCAAGGCTAAGGGCTGGGAGGCGACGTTCCTGCGCTGGGCCGGCGATGGCCTGATCGCCAATGCCCGCAACGGCATTGTTGCAAGGTTCCTCGCCAGCAAGGCCACCGACCTAGTGTTCGTCGATTCCGATATCGCCTGGGACGATGGCGCGCTGATCCGTCTCGTCGAGCACGAGGTCGACTTCGTGGTCGGGGTCTATCGTTACAAGAAGGAGCCCGAGTCCTATCCGCTCGTCATGCTCGACGATGGGGTCGACCCCAGAGACAAGACCGCAGGGCTGCTGCGCATCGCGCTGGCGCCGGCCGGCTTCATGCGCCTTTCCCGCAGCTGCTTGGAGCGCATGGTGCGCTTCTACGCCGACCGGGTTTATCAGCACACGCGCGCCGGCAAGGCCTGGTGCCTATTCGATTGCGGTCTCAGAGGCGAGTTCTACTGGGGCGAGGACTACACCTTCTGCCAGCGCTGGCGCGACATCGGCGGGGCGATCTGGGCCGATCCCTATCTGACCCTGCATCACTGGGGCTTCGTCGACACCAACAAGGTCGATCTCGGCCGCAGGGCCTACTCGGGCTGCTTGGCCGAATGGTTCAAGACCAAGCCGACGGTGAAAATCGAGTGTAGCGAGGCGGCATGAACCAATTCCCATCCTGGACCATGTCTGCCGAGGACAATGCCAGCTTCAACGCCAGCGTGTTTCGTGATCTCAATCAACTTGTCGATAAATGGTTCGATACAATCGGAGCGCTGGCGCCAGAAGAGACGCAAAGGGATCTGATCGTTGCGGCGTCGTGCATCTGCTACGCCACTGTTTTGTTGATGCATAACAGGCCCGCCATCAGACACGACCCAGAGGGCGCGAGAGACGCCTTTCTGCGCATGTGCGCGGGCAACTATGATCTGGTGGCCGAGAAGGCCGATCAGCTTGGGCCGTTGAACTGATGAAGCTTTCCATCATGTACCGCACGATCGTCACGACCTTGGATAGGGCGGTGAATGTCCAGTGGTCGTTGAGCCTGGAGAAGGCGGAGTGGTGGATCGAATACTACCGCAAAAGGTGGTCGCTTACCTTGGGAACCTACCAGATCGACAGACTGACTTGGCGAGGCTGGGTGAACGTTAAGAAGGGCAAGCGGTGATGGCCCTATCGATCATCCTGGCCACCCGCGGCCGTCCGCAGCTGCTGATCCCAACGATCGAGCGCACGCTCGCCAGCATGGCGTTGGCCTCGACCAAGCTGGTAATCGCGGTCGATCACGACGATCAGGCCACCATCGACGCGTTGTCACAGCAGGGTGTTCTGGCAGGCCATGCCGATCCCCGCCTCATCGCCTCGGTCATGCCGCGCGAGGACACGCTGGGCGAGAAGTACAACAACCGCCTGCCCGTCGCGCCGGCCGACGTCTACCTCGTCATGGTGGACTACGCGCCGATGGTGACGCCTGGCTTCGACCAATTGATCCTGGATGCTGCCGCGAGCTTTCCCGATAAGATCGGGGTGGTCTACGGCAACCGCATGGCCAATCTCTCGTTTCCCGAGATCAACGCCGTCACGCATCGCCTGGTCGAGTTGATGGGCGGCATCTATCCGCCTTACTTCCCCTACTGGTATGTCGACCATTGGCTCGACGACATCAGCCGGATGATTGGGCGGATTGCCGTTGCCGAGGTCTGGCATGACGGCTCGAAGCGACCCGGCACCCAGGAACTGCGCGAGCCGGCATTCTGGGCTTCGCTCTACGACGATCTCGCTCCTCTGCGACGCCAGCAGGCGCAAGCCATCCTCGATGCACCCGACTTCGCCGACGAGCCCTGGCGCAAGGCCGCCCTGAAGGGCGGATGGGTCCTGGTCGAGAAGCGCGCCAAGATCATCAACGACCACGTGCGCGCCACGGTCAGGGGCGCTGATCTACCGCACGATGCGCGCTACCAACGGGCCAAGACCCGAGCAGCTGAGATGTTGCGAAGTTTGGGCAATCGGCAATCGGCAGTCGGCAATAGCGTTGCGACTGCCGGCGCGGCATCTTTAGCCGCCCAGCTCGACACCCCTTGGGGTCAACAGAACCCCGAGGAGATGGCTTGGCTGCTGGAGCTGATCCGGGACGCCCGATCGGTGCTGGAGATCGGCTCCTGCTTCGGGCGCTCGCTTGAGCACATGGCCCAAGTCTTGAGACCCGGCGCCGTGATCCGCTCCATCGATCTCGGCCGATCTGAGGAATGGTTGCCTGGGGTCGACACCACGATCTCGCTACGGCGGGTGATCGCTGATCTCAAGGCCAGAGGCTTCGATGCCGACCTCATGATCGGCGACAGCAAGACGCCCGAGGCGCACGCCTGGGCCAAGGCCTCGGGTCCCCCCGTTCAAGCCGGGGGCAGGCTCTATGACGTCGTCTTCATCGATGGCGACCATGGCTACAACGGCGTACTGGCCGACTGGCTGATGTACGGGCCGATGGCCCGGGTGGTCGCCTTCCATGATATCGCTCACCCCGAGCACGGCGTCTCCAAGGTGTGGGCCGAGATCAAGGCTCAAGGCTTCCATGTCGAGCAGAAGATCGCCTCGGGGATGGGGATCGGGGTGGTGATCATGCCTGAGAAGGCGGCGATGGTTCAGGCGGCGGAGTAGCGGTCAGCCGCACACGCCTTGGCGTGCTGGTCGTCTTTCGACACGTCCCCGCTCCTCTGTTCCTGTGAGCACTTACCACGACACTGACACCCGTGGGACGCTTCACGCTTGCGCGATCAATTCGTTGCCCACTGAAGCACGCCGTAGGGCGCTCAAGTCAGTGCCGCGATAAATGCTCCTTTGTTCTGCGCATTCTACCACATCCACATCCCTGACCAATCAGGACTCCACAGAAAAAAAGATGTCAAACCCACGCTCTCGTCGGGCAGCGCCCCGCTTTTCTTCTGGCCATGCCATCCACGCCAAGCAGCACGGCTTCACCGGCAAGACCGTCTCCTACGACACGCGCGGTGTCGAGGGCGTAGACCCGTTCGTGGCCGCCGATCTCACGCTCACCACCCAGATCGCCGCCGTGCTTGAACGCCACTACCCGGCCCACCCCTGGATGGTGGAGGTCACCCACGCTCAGGGCGTGGCCATGATCTGCCTCCCCATCCTTATGAAACGCAACCAGAAGTTCGTGCTCAAGATCGCCGGCCTGAAGTGCGACCCAGGCTTGCGGGCCGTGGTGCGCGCCGGCGGCGAAATCCTCGAGCGCTACAACGTGCCACGTCATGGGTTCTCGCTCACCTCGTTCCTCGAGGCCAGGGAGAAGGGCCCCTATGGGCGTAAGCCGAAGCCCCGGTTGCTCCTGCCGGAGTTTGCGTCGAGCGCTCGGCCTGAATCGCGCCTCGTGATCCCGGCGGCATAAGGACCATATGGCCACCTCATCCCGCTTTGACCCCCAGGCGCCAGACCGTTCGTCGGTCGCCAGCGACCGCCAGTCGCCGCCATCATCCATGGCTGCCGAGGCTGGCGAGCCGGAAGGCGTCAATCTGCTCGCCATCATGGGCCGCGCCGAGCAGCTCTCCAAAGACTACCAGAGCCGGACCATCGAGAAGCCGCTCAACCGCGCCTACAAAGCCTGGCAGAACCAGCACGCCGAGGGCTCGAAGTATCTGGGTACGGCATGGCGCGGTCGCTCGCGGCTGTTTGTGCCCAAGACCCGTTCGGCCGTGCGAAAGAACCTCGCCACTGCGGCCGCCGCCCTGTTCTCCACCGAGGACGTGGTGAATGTCACGGCCGACTACGAGGATGACGACAAGGCGCGGGCAACAGCTGCGGTCATGAAGGCTGACCTCGATTATCGCCTGACGCGCTCGTCCACCAAGTCGGGCATCCCCTGGTATCAGATCGCCATGGGCGGCTGTCTCGATGGTCAGCTCACCGGCGTCACTCTCTCCAAGCAGTTCTGGGACTACGAGGAGGTGCCGACCGGCGAGTTCGAGGAGGCGTTGGTGCCGCTCTCGGACGAAGAGACGGGAGAAGACATCCTTGATCCCGAGACCGGCGAACCTGTGATGGTGCCGGGTGAGGTGCCGAAAATGCGCGTGGTGCGCGATCGGCCAATGATCGAGCTCCACCCCATCGAGAACGCTGGCCTCGATCCGGCCGCACCCTGGTATGCGCCAGCCCAGCTCGGCCGCTGGTTCTATATGGACTACCCCATGGGGCTCAGCGATGTGAAGGCGATGCTGGCCTCGGCCGGCAAGAACGGCAGCGACAAGGGCTGGCTGCCCAACGTGTCGGATGACCTGCTCTCCAAGGGGCGCATCCAGGACGATCGCTCCGGCTCCCGCCGTACCCGCGAAGGCGGGTCGGATCGCTACGAGGATGCCAAGGCCCCGGGCGACCTGGACATCGTCTGGATCCGCGAGAACTTCGTGCGCATCGCCGGCGTTGACTGGCACTTCTGGTCCGTCGGCCGCTTCGGCTACATCTCCAAGGTGCGCCCAGTCTGGGAAGGCTATCCGGAGTACGACGGCGAGCGTCCTTACCATATGGGGGTGTCGCAGCTCGACACGCACCGCGTCTTCCCAATGAGCCCAGTCGAGTCCTGGCAGCCGCTGCAACTCGAATTGAACGACATCACCAACCTGCGGCAGGACACGCTCAAGCGTGCGATCGCGCCCTTGGCCGTGGTCAAACGCGGCAAGAACGTCGATATGACCGCGCTGAGCCGCCGCGGCCAGCCCGAGGCGACGCTGCTGGTCGACGATCCGGCCCAAGACGTGGTGTTCACGGCCACCCCTGGTCCCACCGGTGCCGCCTACACTGAGACTTCCGTCAACAACGCCATGTTCGACGAGTTGGCGGGGGTTTTCTCGACCTCTTCGGTGCAGTCCAACCGCCAGCTCAACGAAACCGTCGGCGGCATGAAGTTGATGACGGGCGCCGCCAACGCCGTCTCTGAGTTCGACCTGAGGATGTGGGTCGAGACCTGGGTCGAGCCCGTCCTGCGCCAGCAGATGCATCTAATACGCTATTGGGAGAGCGATGCGCGTTTGATCGCCATCGCCGGCCAGAAGGCCCGCGTGTGGAAAGAGTTCGGCTACATGCCGGACCTGAACGATTTCGAGAGCACCGAGGTCACCCTTCGGGTGAACGCCGGCATCGGCGCGCTCGACCCGATGCAGAAGCTCTCCAAGCTGAGACTGGCCGGCGAGATGCTGATGCCGATGTTCCCGCAGATGGAAGCCCAGGGCATCAAGCCCAAGATCGAGGTGTGGATCGAAGAGGTGATGGGCCAGGCCGGGTTCAAGGACGGACGGCGCTTCTTCGAGTTCGGCGAGCCAGCCGAGCAGCAGCCTCCCCCTGAGATGATGCAGGCCATGGAGGAACTCAAGCTCGAGCGTGAGAAGATGCAGGCGCAGGCTGGCCTCGAGCGCGAGAAGATGCAGATGAGCCTCAAAGAAGTGATGCTGGAGCTGCGGTCACAAGAAATCAGGGATCGCGAGGACAACCAGACTGCCTTGGAAATCGAGAACAAGCGCGGCAAGCGCGAAGTGCTCAAGCAGGTGGTCGGCACGCTGGCCAGCCGGGAGAGCCGGGCGCACGATGTCCAAGCCACCCGCGAAGGCCGGATGGCCGATATGCATACCTCGCAGATGGACCGCATGGCCAACCGACAGGATACCCGTGAGGCACGCGATGCTGATGCGGCCGCAGCCCGGCGTCAGCGCGTGCATGAGATCCTCGCCGGCTCAATGAAATCAGGTTCTAGGGGTCAGGGGTCAGGGGTCAGAAGCCCCTCATTTCCCTGAAACCTAGCCCCTGAAACCTGGAACCTATCTCGATGACCCGCTCCACCACCTGGCGCGACCTCGTGGTCCGTGCCGACCCCGACCATACCCGCAATTCCCGGATGGTGATTGAGTACGAGTTTTCGGCCCCGGGTCGCGGCTTCGGCGGCGATGACCGCACGCACGAGGGCGGCCAGCGCATCTTCAAGGGCGACTACCAGACCCGCGGCCCCTACACGGCCGAGACGGTGGCGTCCGCCGGGATCACCTGGAACGGCATCCCCGTGAATTGGGACGACGACGAAGTCACATGGAACGACTGAGGGCTCGGCGCCATGGCGCATGAGATGAATGATGACACGCTGGATACTGCAGCGCTGTCGGCAAACGCGAGAATATGGGGGGCGGCAAGTGCTGGCGCCTCAGAGCCCAAGACGTTTAGCCGCGAGGCGTTCCTAAACTACCTCATTGCCGCCCTCGCCACGGTGGCGTCTTCGGGCAGCGCCAGCGATCTGAGTTCCGGCACCCTTCCTCTCGGCCGGCTGCACGGGCGCATCGCCGACTTTGCCGAGATTGGCACCTACGCTCTGGGTGATCTCTTCTATTTCAACGGCACCGACATTGTAAAGCTTGCCGTTGGGTCGGAGAACCAAGAGCTGCGAGTGACGAGTGGGGTTCCAGCGTGGGCCACCATCCCGTCTCTGGCCTCGGATCGAGGGTTGCGGGTTGTCACAGCAGCTGGCGCTGTGAATATGCTGGCGGGCGATGAAATCGTGGTTGTCAACAAAACCATTGGCGCGGCAACGGTCGTCAATCTGTCGTCTTCTCCGGTAGTGGGACGTGTCTACACCGTCAAGGACGGCAAGGGCGATGCCGCCACCAACAACATCACGCTCACGCCGGCGTCCGGCACCATCGATGGTGATGCGACCGGCGTGATGGCCGTGAACTATCTGTCGGTCGATATCATCTGGAACGGGACGCAATGGAATGCGCTGAGCGTCGGCGCGGCGGAGATCGTCGCCTGATCCTGGAGACACAAGTGATATGAATGACATCTCGGGTTCCATCACCAGCGGCGGCACGGCCCAAGCCTTGGCGGCTGCCGACCCGAACCGCTGCGGGTTCATGATCGAGAATCTGCACGCCACATCGGCGTTGTGGTTCAACGTCAACCTGACGGCAGTCGAAAATCAGCCGAGCATCAAGGTTCCCGCAGGCGCGCTGTACGAGACCCCGCCCAATCTTCCGGCCTCTGTGGTGGCGGGCACGCTCTCCATCATCGGCCCGACCACGAGCCAGACATTCACAGCCAAAACTTGGTAGGCGGGAGCTAGCCAATGCCACTCTGGAATACATCGACGGCGCTCGCCCTAGCGGGCGGCACCCTCACGGGCGCCCTGCTGTTCTCAGGGACAGGCCATGCCGGCATCGCCCTCAACAACCTCACCACCACCCAGCGCGATGCCGTCGCCTCCCCCGCATCCGGCTCGCTGATCCTCAACACCACGACAGCACGGCCAGAGTTCTACAACTCCGCAGCCTGGCATGGGGTCGGCGTGCTCGACCTCGCCAACACATGGTCGGTCGCCTCTGCCAGTGGCGCACCCGCAGCGCATTACACGGGTGCGTGGATCACTGGCCTTTCCGCAACCCTGAACAAGCCGCATTGCCTGATCGAGCCTACAGGCACAACCTCTACTGGATGGTCTACATTAGGGACGGGACTGGGAATCAATGCTGCATCCGGTTTTACGGGGCGTCTGTTTGATCTGCAAATTGTCGGAAAGTCGGGGTTTGCATTCCACGCGACTTCTGAAGTCGACATTGACGGCGTGGACGGGACCGTGCCTGATCTGCGCATTACGGGCTACGGTATCACAAGTAGCGGCGGTGGGGGCACTATCCACCTACGCGGTGCTAGGGGTGTAAAAGGCACTCCGACAGCGGCTCAGTCCGGTGATCTTATCGGTGGTATCGGTGGCAAAGGTTACACGGGCTCTATATACCCAGTCAGCAGCCCCGCCGCGATTCACTTTCTTGCCAACGCAAACTTTGGTGCAGCTGATTACGGTACGACTCTCCGATTGTTAGCCACCGCAGCTGGCGCAACATCCCGTTCCGTGGCTGCAGATTTTACTGGCGCGAAAGGCATCCTTTACCAATCAGTGCTGATGGCGGCATCCGGCGTTGAGACGGCGACAATAAATGCGAGTTCACAGCTAACGGTCAACTCAACGAGTGCAGTGGTTGCGACTGCCTCATTTGTTTCTGATGTTACCGGCGCCAGCGGTGGCGCGGGTATGGTTGGCTATTTGGACTCAGGCTCTGCTGTTGGTGATGCCTCCAGACTTGGTTACCTATTCTTTGGTGGCGCTACCGACGCATCCCACAGCGTTGTGCGCCCGGCTGGTATAGCGAGCTTTGCAACGGAAAACTGGACCGGGGCCGCGACTGGATGCGATCTGCGGTTCTACACAACTATCAATGCTGGCGCGACCCGGACACAGCGCTGGAGCATTGAGAATAACGGTCACTTATTTGCAAGCCTGGACAACGCCTACGACATCGGGGCATCAGGGGGGACGCGGCCAGCCAATATCTACGCGACGCAGAAAATCACCAGCATTGGCGCGACCCACGGCATTGGCTACGCGACTGGCGCAGGCGGGACTGTCACACAGATCACCAGCCGTTCAACTGGCGTCACCCTCAGCAAGGTCACGGGCCAAATCACAACCACGGCAGACAGCCTTGCTGGCCTGGCTCAGGTGACGTTCACGGTCACGAACACGGCCGTCGCAGCCACCGACACCATCATTCTCTCCAAGGTGTCCGGCGACGCCGACACGGAATGCTGGGTCAATGCAGTCGCTTCTGGCTCGTTCAACGTGACCTTGCGGAACAACCATGCCGTTGACGCCGATGTGACGGCTTTCGTCTTCAACTTCGCCGTCATCAAGGGAGTGACCTCATGACCACGTTTACCATCGACATCCTACGATCAAGCAAACTCGACAAGCTCAAGGCCGAAGTGGCGGCAAGAGAAGCCAAGATGGTGGGGATGAAGTGATATGCGGTTACTCGATGTAAACAAGCCTGTCCTGAAGCGGGACGGCGAGCCGCTTTGGGAAGTCCTAATCGACGCGCGCAACCGAATTTGCTTGGAGCCCATCAACGGTGAGCCGAGACAACCCAAGTTTCAGCACCAATCGTTCGCCAAAGATGACATTCCGGTCATGGTCGAACGACAGATCGGCTGGATCATCAACTTCGCGCTCGATAGGACCGACGCCTCGATCAAGCCCGAGGAAGGCCGGCTTCGCTTCAAGCTCTCGATGCGCATCGAGGATGCCATGCGGCATAAGGTGCCCCTGCTGATCGACAAGAAGGACGAGGACCGCATCGAAGCGGCCGCCGATCTGTTGGTCGAGGTCAACCACATGTTCATGCAGCGCATCTACGAGGCCGTGGAATCAGCGGGGCCGCCACTTACGGAGACGGCCAAGCCCACAGCGGTGAAAGAGGCGGCCGAGTAGGTGAGGATCATCGTCGCCCCATCCCGGCCGCTATGATGCATCTTGCCATCGGCACGCCGATGTACGGCGGCCAGTGCTCCTCCCTCTTCAGCCGATCGGCCACCGCTCTAGCACTTTCGCTGCAGAAGGACGGCAGCAAGCTCACCCCGATCTATCTCAGCAATGAGTCGCTGATTCATCGGGCCCGCAACACCATCGCCTGGCACTTCCTGCAAACGGACGCCTCACATCTGCTGTTCTGCGACGCCGATACCGGCTTCCGGGTGGAAGATGCAGCCCGCATGGTGGCGGCGGGAAAGCCCATCATCATCGGGCCCTGCCCGATGAAGCGCATCGACTGGAAGCGGGTCGCCAGAGCCGTCAAGGCGGGCGTCCCGGCCGACCAGCTGTATCGCTACACCGGCATCTTCAATATCACGCATCTGCCGGGCACTCGCAGCGTCTCAGGCGACGAACCCTTCGAGATCTTGCGCGGCGGCACCGGGTTTATGCTCATCGAGCGGCGCGTGTTCGAGGAACTAGCCTCGCACGTTTCCACCTACACCAACCGCAATCCCGGCACGGCCATGCCGGCCGGCGCCACCGTGCATCACTTCTTCCCCTCCGAGGTAGAGGACGGCGATCTGAGGTCCGAGGACTACGGGCTGTGCGATCTGTGGCGTAAGGCCGGGGGAACCATCTGGGCCGCCCCCTGGTGCGAGCTCCAGCACATGGGCGACTACGCCTTCAGCGGCGTCTATCGCGACAGCTTTGCTGTCGCAGGTTTCAGGGAATAGGGGTCAGGGGTCAGGGGCATTTTTGAAACCTGATCCCTGACACCTGAAACCTGTTTCCAAAGGAAACCAATGAATCAAGCCAACGGCGAAGATGCCAGCTTCGAGGACGAGTTCTTCGAGGCCAACCTGACGGAATTGGAGCATCGCCACTCACTCGAGCGCGCTGGGCGGATCGCCGCCGGCATCCTCATCGACCTGCAGGACCGCGGTCCCCTCTACCTCTACGTAAAGGAGCGTCGCGCGCGGGCGGATCAGTCCTTGCGTGATCTGGTCGCCGCCGACCCGCACGATGCGGTCGCAGTCGCTCTTTTGCAAAGCAAGGTCAACGAGTATCTCGACGCGTGCATTTGGATCGACAAGGCGCTGGAGACCGGCGCCCAAGCCGAAGCAGCAATTCACGAGGAATTTGGAGTCAAGAATGGCGAAGCCCAACAAGACTGATTCCGCAGCCGACGTAGTGCCGGAGCCCGACGACGATGTCGAGCCGGTAGTGCGCGAGGCGTCGGCTGACCCCGGATCAAGTCCGGGGGAGGAAGTTGCCCCAGCCACCCCGCCGAAGCCCTTCAAGGACGAGGCGCGCGATGCCATCGCCCGGCGCTACCGCGAGCTGCGTGATGCCGACGCGCCGAAGATCGAAGCTGCGGAGGCCGAGCCCCCTGAGACCGACACCGAAGTCGAGCCGCCCGAGACCGCCGAAGCGGCACCGGATGCCCCAGAAGCGGCCGGCACCAAAGATCGCAAGGAAGCGGCCAAACCCGTTTCCAAGAAGCACACGCTCATCATCGATGGCAAGCCCATCGAGATGGAGCTGGATGAGATAATTCGGACCGCCCAGAAGAACGTGGCGGCCGACAACAGATTGGAGGAGGCCAAGCGCCTTCTCCAAGAAGCGAAGGCGGAACGCAGCCGGGCGTCGGAACACCCACCGACGAATGGCAAGACTCCGTCAGGACAGCCGGACCAATCCCGGGCCCAGGCCGAGCCGGAAAACCAACCGGACGAAGCCGAGGCCGCCGAAAGGCGAAAGCATCTTGCTGAGCGGATCCAGGTCGGCGACGCGGACGAAGGTGCCGAAGTCCTCAAGGAGCTTCACCAGGACATCCGCAAGGAAGTTCTGGCGGAGATCAAGCGGGACAGGGCCCTGACGACTCAACCTGAAGAGGTGGACCGCCGGGTCGAAGCACGCTTCGCCGAACGAGAGATCAAGGCAGCGCTTGCCGACTTCTCCAAGGACTTCAAGGACGTTCTCGACGACCCCAAGCTCAAGTTGGTCGCCATCACCCAGGTGGCCGACGAGATGCGCAAGGACCTCAGGTCCATCGGTCTATCTGATGAGCACCTGGCTCCGGTCGGAGACAACGTGCAGGCCCTGGCTTCCCTGCATTGGCAGGCCCGCAACAACGGCCACAAGGTGCGCACCTATGCTCAGGTGCTGACCGATACCGGCACCGAAGTGCGGACCTGGCGCGGCGGCGGAACGCCAATCAACGGCAAGCAGCCTCTCTCTCCCAAACAGCCGACGCCGCCCGCCAAGGATGACTCCGCCAAAGTTCAGGCGCGGATCGCCCAGAAGCGTGCGGCGCCCCAGCAACCCCGGCCCGCCGGGGTGCGAGGAACGGTGCAGCCAACCACGCCACGGCCGAAGACAACGGCCGAGATCGTGGCCGAGCAGCGCCGGGCCAGGGGCTTCCCAGTCACACACTGAGAGGTTTCAGGTTCTAGGGATCAGGGGTCAAAGACTTCCTGAAACCTGCAACCTGACCCCTGAAACCTTCTTTCTCGCATCCAGACGTGCCACGACCTCAAAGGAAACTAGGTCATGTCATCGACGATGCAATGGCAAGTATCCGCCGACGGCGGATACATGTACGCGGACGAGTTGTCCGATATGCTGCGTACTCATCTTCAGCCTGCAACAAAATTCAGACAATTTTGCGAGCCGGATGAGGGTGCGCTAGAAAAGGGACTCCACCGCGGAGACAAGTACAGGTGGAATAACCACGGCAATCTCGCGACCCAAGGCCGTCGCGTTGCCGAGACACAGGTGGTGCCTGAGACCAACTTCGCCGTCAGCCAGTCCGAGCTGACCGTCATCGAGCTTGCGAATAGTGTACCGTACACGGCCAAGCTCACTGCGATGGCGAAGCACGATGTCATCAAGATCGTTACCAAGACTCTGAAGAACGATCTGCGTAAGAACTTCGACATCGAAGCCTGGACTCAGTTCAACGCCTGCAAGCTGCGTTACGCGGCGGCGACCTCCACCACGTCGGTGGTTGCAACCGAGAACGCGGCGACGGCGACTACGAATAACGTTGCTTTGGGTTCGGGTTACATTCACTAGTGGCCCCGTCCGGGCGTGAGCCTGGATTGTCAATCGTGCGAAATGCTGGAACACCGTGAAGCGCGGATAGCCACAGCGTAGCTCGGAAGGGCAAGCGCGACGGCTTGAGAATATCTGCGTATATGGCAATCAGCAGCCGAGGCGCCAGACCGGCGTCGGGTTCAACGATCATCCGCAAGGAGTAGGGGACAAGCGTTCCCGAAGCGCACGAGATCTGACAACACTGTCAGATCATGATATGATCTCTGCCGGTTCTAAAGGACGCGGCAGTCTGATGCAAATGAAGCGTACCAAACGGCATAGGAAGATAGACGATCGGTGTTGGCGTATTCTGGTGGCACGGTTCCGAGATGGACTGCGCCCGCTGGAAAATGGGTGCTGGGTCTGCGATACGGCCAATCGCCAGTCCGCCGGATACTACCGGATAGGAACGCAGTGCAAGGCCTTCGGGAAGCACCGCGTACTTGCGCATAGGCTCAGCTACCTAGTGCATCGTGGGCCAATCTCAGAAGGGCTTTTTGTCTGTCACTCTTGCGATAATCCAGCGTGCTGCAACCCAGGTCATTTGTTTCTGGGAACACCAGCCGACAACGCAAGGGACATGCAGACAAAGGGCAGAGCGCGGTTCGGGAATACGCACCCGAATGCCAAGCTCACTGATGAGCAAGTCCAAGAAATACACCGAAAGTCAGCGATCGGTACGGCTCAATGGAAGATTGCAGAGGACTACGGCATTACTCAGGCCGCCGTCTCTGGCATCACAACCGGAAAGCTATGGCCGCATCTGCATCCCGCCCCTGCGTGTAAGCCGAAAGTATCGCAGAAGCGGAAAGCCAAGAAGTGTTCTGTCGAGGGCTGCCACAGTCTGGGTCGCAAGCGCGGGATGTGTTTGCGGCACTACCGGAGATTGGCAGCAACCGGCACTACAGCACCACCAATCGCTCCAGATGCGCACAAGAGTCTTCGACAAATCCTTGTCGATAAGCTCATGGGCGGCATAGAGCGGCAGGCGTCTGGGTGCTGGGTCAGCACGTCCGGTGACTATGCCCACGACAGTGGGTACGGGCGCGTGGCCATACTGAGAACTGGACGTGGATCGCTGCGGTTTTTTATCCACCGCCTCAGTTACGAACACTTCCATGGGCCGATTCCTAAGTCTGCCGTAGTGTGCCATTCCTGCGACAACAGGTGGTGTTGCAATCCCGATCATCTCTTCCTTGGAACGCAAGCGGAAAACTTGCGAGACATGGTGCGGAAGGGACGCAGTAGAACGGGCGAGCGGCACCACAATGTGAAGTTGTCAGAAACAGACGTGATGGAGATCAAGCGGCTTGCCGCTGGAGGCTCCATCTTGCAGCGTGCAATCGCCGCTCAATATGGCATTGCGCAGCCGACTGTTTCCGACATCGTCACTGGCAGGAAGTGGAAACATTTGCATCGGACGGCGCAAGATTAGCGATCTTGCGTGAAGATAACAGCACGTAAAGGCGATTTGCGACGACATGCGGGAGCGTAATATCCCCGGTTACATCGATGATGACTACATCGCCATCAGTCACATATCGACCTTCCGCCCGTTCAAGAACGAGCTCGAGACCATCAACCAGTTCACGCCCGATGGTATGGCTCAAATCATGAACGGTTTGATTGGCCGTTATGAAGGCATTCGCTTTGTGGAGCAGAACTTCATCCCCAAGGGTGGCGCCAACGACTCGACCACGTTCAACCCGGACACCTCTACGGCCGACGCATGGAACAACGCCAAGTCGAGCTGGGCGTTTTTCTTTGGCGGTGACACGGTGAACGAGGCGATGGTGATCCCCGAGGAGATCCGCGGAAAGTTGCCCGGCGATTACGGCCGGTCCGCAGGTATTGCGTACTATTACCTCGGCGGCTTTGGTATCTGGCACGATGTCGCCAGCCAGTGTCGGATCGCGAAATGGGATTCGGCAGCGTAAGGATCATCAGCAAACAGCACGGTTGCAGCGCGGCGCAGTAATGCGTTTCGCCCGCGCTGATCCTTGCGCACTCGGAAAGGACTGAGGCAATGGCTTACGATAGACCCAACCGCATCAAGTACTCGTTCGGCAACTTCGACTTCGGGGCTGCCGCCGACGAGACTTTTGCTCTCTACGGCCCGAAAGGCAAAGCTGGACGGCTGTGGGACTACGGCGTCGAGGGCGTGATCGAAATCTTCAACGGCAACACCGTCACACCCAAGGTGGCCGTTGGCACCACGGCGGATGCGGACCACTTCGGTGACGAGTTCGATCTCAACGCGCTCGCCGACAACTCCGCCAAGTCGGTCAGGACGACCTATAGCGACCAGGATGGGGGCTTCACCACGCAGATGGTGGACCGCGAAATCCCGGCCGACACCAAGGTCATTCTGACGTGTACGGGGGCCACCTCCGCGCCCACGGGCCAGGCGGTTCCTTATGTGATCATCGACTGGCAGGACTAGGCCGATGAATTCCAGAGAAAACAGGCCGGAGCGGCTCGAACCGCTTCGGCCGCAAGAGCGGCACCTGGATACGGGGCCAAAGCGTGATGACGGAGGGGCCGGCTATGAACGGCTGGCCCGCCGTCCCCACACGCGCGGCTTCGACGATGTGATCGACTCGGATAGAGCCGATCGCATCGAGGGTATGTTCCAGGACATGCCGAACTTCTACGACTGAAGTCAGGTGTCAGGTGTCAGGGGTCAGGTTTCAAAAAAGTCTTTGATCCGTGATCCCTGGAACCTGAAACCTGATCCCTCATCTTACGAAAGGAACTCACAATGAAGAAGTCTGAGAGCGCCCACATGGGCCAGAAGATCGTCACCGAGTCGGCTCCCGATCGGAGCTCGCACAAGGTGAATGCGGATGAGGCGCTGATGGGCCGCAAGTGCGGCGGCGGTCCGACCGACCTGTCGCACTCGCTGACCGCCGGCGCCTACAACGACAAGAGTTCGGGCAAGAAGAAGTCTTCTTACTGAGTAGGTTTCAGGTTCTAGGGGTCAGGTTTCAGGGAAGCACTTTGAAACCTGGCCCCTGACCCCTGAAACCTCATCTACAGGAGCACCAATGCTGAAACTCGATCGCGATAGACCATTCGGCAAGTTCACGCCGCCATGGATGGGCGAGGCCGGCGCTGAGTTTGACCGTCCCGCGCACTATGAGCAGGACGGCCGGAACTTCGACCAACACTACCGTGAGATCGTTCCTGGCCAGCCGCTGGCGTCAGAGGTGAAGGCTCAAGACGAGAGCGTGGCCGCTGCGGCGGAAGAGGAAATGCTGTCCCCCGCAGCCCTACTGGCCGGCGCCAACACCATCCCCTGGGCCAAGTTCAACAAGGAAGCCAAGCGCATTCTGGGGGCGACCTGCCCAGCCGGGAAGGCTGCGATCGTCGGGGCCCTGCAGACGGCGATTGCCGGCTACCAGGCTCGCCAGGAGAAGCGCGCGCCGGCTGCTGCTGCTGCTGTGGCGCCGAGCAACGGGGCTGCTGTCAAGGGCGGCGTCGATCTCGCCGCCTGGGGCCGCGGCCAGAAGGAATACATCGTCGGCGACCTCATCAAGGCGTTCCGATCCCAGCATCACGCCCGCCTGTCCGAGCGCCGGGACATGGTGAACTTCCTCGTGGATCAGAAGGTGATCACCGGGGCGGAAGCGCGGCAGGATGTCTAAGTCTCCCAAAGAGCGGCCGATCATCGAATTGATTGACGGTTGTCTCGCTGATCTCAATGCGTTTCGTGGTCGGTTTTACACGCCAGACTATGAGAGTTGGAAGCGCGTTCTCGAGTTCGCGCATGCTGCTGCTGCCAAGGGGGTCGTGTCATCGCCATAGATTTCACGACGCTCACAGCAGCGAAAACGACTGACGGATCGATCAAGAATTTTTGCAATCGCAGCGATCTGCCGGTTACCAATATCCTTCTCGAAGCCGAGTCGTGGATTTACCAGCGCTTGCGCGTGCGTGAGATGGTCACCGACGCCACCTTCACCTTCGACAACAACACCTCCAGCGAAGCCCTGCCCTCGGCCTTCCTCGATCCCATCCAGTTCGTGCCGTGGGATTGGGGTACGCCGTTGCCCTTCGTGGCGCCGGAGAGCTTCTTGCCGCTCCGCGATGAGGACGGCGTCATTGAAGACGGCACGCCGTCATGCTGGACCATCATCGGCACCACAGCCTATATCGATGTCACCATCGACGATACCGACAACTACTCTGGGCGGCTCATGTACTACGCCCAGCCGACCGCCTTGGGTTCCGGCAACACCACCAACTTCCTCACCAGCCGCTACCCGAAGCTGCTGCGCTACGCCTGCATGTTCGCGGCCTTCGAGCATATGAAAAATACCGCCCGCTCGCAGGAGTACATGCAGCTGGCGGAACTCGCGCTCGCCGAGGCGATGCGCACGAATGAGCTATATCGCCGTGGGCAGTACATCTCGGCCTGAGACTGTGGATTTATCGGCACGCACGCTTTGTGAGCGCTGCGGGTCATGCTATTGTTTCGCATGGCGAATAAGGCACCAGAACTGACCGCAGAGCGCCTCAGGGAGTTGTTGCACTACGACCCCGATACCGGCCACTTTACGTGGCGGGTCGCCTCCAACAATCGCATCACCGTAGGTGCAAAAGCGGGGAGTGATTGCGGAAAGGCGGGCTGGATCATCGGCATTGATGGCTGCACCTACCAAGGTCCGCGCCTTGCATGGCTTCACATTCTGGGAGAGTGGCCCGCGTACACCATCAAGTGCCGCAACGAGCGACCGATAGACCTCAGATGGAGCAATCTCTATGCGCTCACCCCTGAGGAAAAACTGAAGAGAAAAGCATGCCGGCTGAAGGCCATTCCTCCACTTACTGCAACCCGCCTGCGCGAGGTGCTTCACTACGATCCGGACGCTGGTGTGTTTACGTGGCTGGTTGATCACGCGAGACGACGCATCAAGACGGGCAGCATCGCGGGACGGTCTAAAGGAGACACTGGGGGCGTCATCCGCATCGACTGGCGGCTATATGGTGCGCGACGGCTCGCGTGGCTCTACATGACCGGCGCATGGCCCGACGACCCTATCGAGAGCCGCAACGAGTACAATCCGGGTGATCTGCGATGGGCGTCTCTCTTTGAACGAAAGGCTGCGACAGGAACGCTGATACGAAAGCGGCGCAAACCGAAGGAATTGTTGAGCGCCGAACGCCTACGCGAACGCCTCCACTATGACCCCGCGACCGGCGCTTTTACATGGCGCGTGGCTGGGCGCGGCAAGAGAAAGGCTGGCGACCCTGCTGGCTCCCTGCACCAACAAGGGTACATCCACATCAAGTTGGATCGTCACAGTTACAAGGCACACCATCTTGCGTGGCTCTACGTTCATGGCGAGTGGCCGAAGCGTGACCTTGACCACAAAGATACGATCCGCCATCACAACTGGATTGACAATCTCCGTGAAGCGACGGATTCGCAGAACTGCGCGAACGCCTCGCTCTCTAGCAGGAATTCATCTGGGTTCAAGGGCGTAAGCTTCGACAGAAAGCGCAACTGCTGGTCAGCATGGATACGCAAAGATCGGCGGGGCATCTTTCTCGGACGGTTCGATACGCCTGAAGAGGCGCACGCTGCCTATTGCGAAGCCGCCAAGCGCCTTCAAGGTGACTTCGCGCGGACTGCTTAGAAGCGCCGCTCTCCTAAACCCATCTCGACCCACACAAAAGCCGCGCAAGGGAGCGCGGCTTTCTGCTTTGGAGCAAGGCCGTGGCGGACTCTCTGACCGTAAATGTCAAGCTCACCAATCAAACGGAAGGAGGAAATAACAACTCCTGGGGTCAGATCGCTGACGCCAACTTCGAGGAGATCGACGACAAATTCGGTGACGTTACTGCGATATCAACCACTGGCGGCAACACGACACTTACAGATGCCCAGGAAATCGTTAACGCGCTGAACATCACCGGCGCGCTGGTCTCCAACGTCACCATCACGTTCTCCGGCCGCGGCGGCACTTGGATCGTCAAGAACGCCACCACTGGCGACTACGCGGTAACCTGCCTGGTCTCGGGTCAGACCGGCGTTGCGGTCACGCAGGGCACTACCAAGCCGGTGTTCTCGACGGGGACGGATATTGCGGCCGCCGGCGCCGACAGCTCGGCTGCGGCGATCCCGGCGGGCCAGATCGTTATGTACGTTGGCACTGCGGCGCCTTCCACTTGGGTGCGAGCCAACGGCCGCACAGTCAGCAACGCAGCGGGTGGTGGCACCGAGCGCGCCAACGCCGACACCGAGACGCTGTGGCTGCTGCTTTATGCCAGCTACTCCAATACCATTTTGCCGATCCAGGATTCTTCGGGTATCGCATCGGCCCGCACCACGGGGGCGGCCGACTACGCGCTCAACAAACGCTTGCCGTTGCCGGATTTGCGCGGCCGCGCCTTCGTCGGTCTCGACGACATGGGCAACACGGCGGCCTCCCGGCTCGGCACCATCATCACGTCGCAGACCACCAACGGAGCGTCAGGGGGAACCGAGACGGTCGTGTTGGTGGAGGCCAATCTCGCCGCGCACACCCACACTGGGCCATCGCATACCCACACGTTCTCGGCCACCTCTGGCACTGAGAGCGCTACCCACACACATTCCGGCACCACAGCCTCGAGCGGCGCCCACACGCATACATACACCGCGCCGACCTCAAACACGACAACGCCGGGCGGCGCATTCTCGGCCGCAAGCGCTATCGTTGCGGGCGTGACCACATCGAGCGACGGCGCGCATACCCACACCATCACGACGGGCACGGCGTCAGCAACGCACACCCACTCCGTCTCGGGCACGACGGATGCCGGCGGGACGGGTGCGACGGGATCGACGGGCTCGGGAACGGCGCACTCGAATGTGCAGCCGAGCTGGCTCGGCACCTTCATCATCAAGCTCTGATGGTCGCTACCAGCGCGGCTGCTCTACCGGAATGACACCAGACGTGTCCGGCGCAAGCGCAACGAGCAGAACCGCCACGCTCAGGAGCGCCGCGACAGTCAGGAATGTCGAGACTGCAAAACGGCGGACGATCCTCATAAGCAATCTCCTCAGTTTGCGGAGTCCTGAGTATGCCAGCTGCCGTGCGCTTGCGCCACCCTCTTTAGGGGCTGACTTTAGATGACCCTCCTCCCGCTCGAGGTGCCCGCTGGCTTCGTGAAAACGAAATCCGCCAACGCCGCCAAGGGCCGCTTCATCGACGGCAACAAGGTGCGCTTTGTCGGCGGCTTTCCCGAGAAATGGCAGGGCTGGACCGAGTTCATCACCGACAACCTCGTCGGCATCGCCCGTGGCGCCATCGCCTGGGCCAACCAGTACGGCTCAACCAACGCCGCCTTCGGCACCCATCTCAAGCTCTACTCGCTCACGGGTGATGATACGCTGACGGATCGCACGCCGATCCGGGCCACCTCGACCATCAACAACAACCCGTTTGCGACCACCAACCTGTCGGCGGTCGTCACCGTGACGGATACCGCGCACGGCGCTGATGATCGCGCCTATGTGACGTTTTCAGGTGCTGCGGCCGTCGGCGGCATCACCATCGTGGGTGAGTATCAGCTCACCAAGATCGATGCTGACAGCTACACCATCACGCATTCGAGCGCTGCGACGTCGACCACAACGGGCGGCGGCGCCGCTGTATCGGCGGCCTACCAGATCAATCCAGGCACGGCCGATACCGTGGTGGGTCTGGGCTGGGGTGCTAGCACCTGGGGCTCCGGCACCTGGAGCACGCCACGCACCAGCGGCATTCCGCTGGAATTGCGCACCTGGTCATTGGCCGAGTACGGCAACAACTTGCTGGCGTCTCCTTCAGGCGGCGGCCTCTATCTCTGGGAGGAAGCCACCGACGCGCGCGCGGAAATCGTCACCAACGCGCCGACGGTGATCCGGGCGATGTTCGTCACCGGCGAGCGCTTCGTGTTTGCGCTCGGGGCCGGCGCCAGCACGCCGATGAAGGTGCAGTGGCCCGACCAGGACGACATCACCAACTGGACGGCGGCTGCAGGAAATACCGCCAACTCGCGCACCTTGCAGGCGGGTTCCAAGCTGATGGGTGGCACCGCTCTCGCCGATGGCATCAGCCTCGTGTGGTCCGACACTGGGCTCTACGTCTTCCAGTACACCGGCACCGAGCTCGTCTACGACAGCCGTCTCGTCGGCACCAACTGCGGGCTGGCTGCACCGCTCGGGTTCACGAAGGTCTCGGGTGTTGCCTTCTGGCTCAGCGGTCAGGATGCACATATGTACGCCGGTGGGGTTCAACCGATCCCAAATTTCGGCGACGTATCGGAGTACGTATTTGACGACATGGACCCCGACCACGTCACCAAAACCTGGTGCGAATACGACCAGAAGAACGGGCAGGTGCGCTGGCACTACACCTCGCGTGATGCCGACGAGCCCGACAAATATTTCGATGTCAACCTGACCGATTTCAGTTGGACGACGGGCACGATCGAGCGCACCGCCGGCACGCTCTATCGCCCCGGTGATGCCTCGATCCTGCTGGTCGACCACGATGGGGCGATCTTTCTGCACAACGACGGGCTCGACGACAATCTGGCGGCGCTCGAGTCCTACGTCACATTCGGGCTCTACGCCATCGCCCGCGGCGAGCAGAACGTCGATGTCATGGGCGTGGTGCCGGACTGCGATCGCCAGACCGGCAATCTCACCTTCGAGCTCTACACCAAGGAGCGGCCCAACAGTTCGTCCAACCTCGACTCGGAGACGGCGACGCTGGGCGCTACCGATGTGATCGCCGACACGCGGGTGTCGGGGCGGCATTTTGGCATGACGGTCAGGAGCAACGTGATTGGGGGCGACTATCGCCTGGGCATCGTGAACCTGGAGGTGCAGTCCTCGGGCGAGCGTCGATGAGGAAGGTTCCGCTCGCTGCCCAGATTGGTCTCACCTCCATCGAGGCGAAAGTAAAATGGTGCATGGCGATGATCGCCGATCTGTCGCGGGCGAGCCATCAGCCGGACGCTGCTGTGACAGCGCGCCAGGAGATATGGATCGGCGCGCGGGCCATGACGGCGCGGGCTGCCAACGGGGCGGCCTCGGGCACGCGCGATTCCGGCGCCAGCGATGTTACCCAGCCGGTCTTCGACTTCGATGCCGCGGCCGACGAGTTCATCCAGTTCGAATGGGTGCCGCCCAAGCGTTGGAACCGCAGCACGGTCACGGCCATCGCCTACTGGACCAATGATGCCGGGCTCACCACCGAGACGCTGCGCTGGACGATTGCCGGCGTCGCCATCTCCAACGACGACGCGCTCAATGCCACGTTCGGCACCGCCGAGGACATCACCGACACCTGGATTGCGCAGGGCGATCTACACATCAGCCCGGAGTCGGACGCCATCACCATTGGCGGTACGCCAGCTGCGGCCGATCTGGTGATGTTTCAGGTCGGGCGCGACGTGTCGGAGGACAACCTCACAGGTGATGCAAGGCTGATCGGCATCAAGCTGATCTGGTCGAGCAATGCGGATTCGGATGATTGATGGGTAAACGAAGAAGGAAGAAGGGGTCAGGTTCTAGGGATCAGGTTTCAAAGACTTTGACCCCTGACCCCTATTCCCTGAAACCTCATCTTGTCGGCAACGATGAAGCGTCGTTCGTCGAGGTGTACGAGCTGACGCTGGAGCTGCATCGCGAAGGCGGCTACGCGCCACTCGACAACGACAAGGCTGCGGCTGCCGTCTACCAGGTGCTCACCGAGGGCATGGTGTGGGTGGCGCGCGATGCGGCGGGCGTTGCGATCGGCACGATCGGCCTCACCGAGTTGAAGTTCTGGTACTCGCAGGAGAGCTATCTCCAGGATGCTTGGCTCTATGTGCGGCCTGCATTTCGCAAGGGCAGGGTCGGCGTTCTGCTGATGCAGGCGGCGCGCGCCGAAGCGCAGAAGCGCAACAAGATCGCACTCATCACCGTCACCAGTCCCGACCGTCGCCCGAAGGCGACGCCTATGACGTTGGACTCGCAAATCGCCGGTTATGTCCCACTAGGCTACACCTTGAGGCTTCGCTAGGCCGATGTGCAAGAAATCCGACAAGACCTCGACCACGACCACGGCCATGCCGGCATGGCTCGATTCTGCCAGCCAGTATCTGCTAGGCAAGGCCAAGACGCTGTCCGACAAGCCGTTCGAGGCCTACGGCGGCAAGATGGTCGCGGACATGACGCCGGATCAGCAGTCGGCATTCCAGCGCATCAGGGATATGATTGCACGTAGTAGTGGCGGAGGGGGCATCGCGATCCCGGCGGGCGGTGCGCCATCCAGCGGTGCGGTGCCTGGAGCGCAAAGCGGTGCGCCCGCCAATATGGGTGCGCCGATTGATGGCGGTGGCGGCAAGCTCAGCTACGCCATGGGTGCTCCCGTTGGCGGCGATCAAGTGGTCGGCGATTTTGGTCCCGGCGGCAGCACCGTGCCTAGTGGTACGGGTGGTGTACCGGAAGGCATGGGCGCGGCGCCGAGCAGCAGCGGTGGCGGCGGCGGTAGCGGCGGCGCCAGCGACTTTGGTGATGAGACGCTCAACTGGATACGCCAGTTCGCCACGTCTCAAGGTCAACAGGTCGATCCCCGGCAGACAGCAACTGAGCGGGTGGTCGACGAGAGCGGCAAGCTCGGCAAAATCGGCGACTACTTCAACCCCTACGTCGATCAAGCTTTGCAGCCGGCGCTGCGCAAGATTCAGGAATCGAGCGATGCGGCGCGGAAGCGCGTTGCGGCCGGCGCAACCTCGGCCGGTGCCTTCGGTGACGCGCGGCATGGCATCCTGGAATCGGAACTCGACCGCTCCACGTCGCAGGCGACCGGCGATACCGCCTCCAAGTTCTACAAGGACGCCTTCGATTCAGCCATGGGGCTGCGGACGGGCGATCTCAACCGCTTTACCGGCGTCGATGAGGCCAATGCTGGCCGGGGCACGGTCGCCGACATGGCGAACGCCAACTTCAACGAGCAGGCTATCCAGCGGCTGCTGACGGGAGCCAAGGGCGGGCAGGACGTAGCTGCGGCCGACCAAGCGCGCATGCTCTCCCAGATTCAAGCCCTGCTTGCAGGCGGCACCATGCAGCAAGGCAATGATCAGGCCGGGCTTGATGCCATGTACAAGGAATTCATGCGCGGGTACGGCGACGATTTCGCCAAGCTCGAAGCGTTGCGCAGTGCGGTCGGCGGCGTGCCACATGGTCAAACCTCAACCACGGTTGGCACCCAGCCCGACAATTCGATCCTTGGCGGGCTCGGCGCTGGCGCCGGCGCCTTCTTGGGTAGTCAAGGCGGAAGCGCGTTGGTTGCCAGCTTGCTGGCCGGAATCTGAAGAAGGTTTCAGGGATCAGGGGTTGGGTTTCAAAAGACCTTTGGCCCCTGATCCCTGAAACCTAGAACCTTCTCAGGCGGAGACGCAAATCCAATGGCTGATCTCCTCGAGCAACTGCTGCAGGCCTTGCTACCATCCAGTGCGCAGGCCGCAACTGCGGGCGGGCCGGATATTCCCGAGCCGGGACCGGCTGGAGGCGGGTGGGCGCCGAGGCAGCCGCGCCTCCTTGATGGCGATCCAGAACGCTGGCCGCCAGCAGAACGCGAGGCCGCTCAGCCGCCTAGGGTCCCGAGGTCGTTTGCCAACCCCGGTATGCGCCCTGCCAATCCAGGTGTTGGCCCTGCTGGGCTACAGGCCGTTCCCGGCACCGTTCCTGGCACCATGGTCGACATGCCTCCATCTGCGGGTGCGGGCGGGCTGCTGGAGAAACTTGGCGAGCTCGGTGGTCTGAAGGGCATGCCGCCCGGCATGACGCCGCCTGCGCAATCGCCGCAGATGCCGCGTCTTGGTGGGCCGCCCCCGCCTCTAGCCGGGCCAGCAGGGCCTGCGGCGGCTCCTCAAGGGCAGGACTTGGCCCGGTTCTTTCGGGCGCTGTTCACGGGTGCGGCCGGCGTCGACCCGACACGGCCGAAGCTTTCCGCCTTTGCGCAGGGCGCTGGCGGCGCCATGCAAAGTCGCTACGGGGAGGATATCAAGGAGCGGACGCTGAAGGCGGCGCAAGACCGGCAAGGCTTCGAGGATACCCTGAAGATACGCCGCGACCAGCGCGAAGAGAGCAAGGACAAGCGCGATGATGCCTCGCGCGGTCCGCTCAACAGTCTACGCGAGATGCGCAGCGCCAAGATCGTCAACGACCTTCTCAAGGCCGAAGGCAAGGGCCTGACGAATATGGAGATCATTGCTGCTAAGCGCTTGATCGAACGTGAAGCGAGCCGCCTGGCTGACCCGCTGAGAAGCGATGTCCCAAAGGAGCAAATCGACAAAAAGTTGGCGGAGTACGCACGCTCGGTTGCCGATGATCTGAAGAACAAGAGGATTTCGGTCCCTGGGGCCGCGCCCGCCGCTGGCGGATCGAAGCCAGCCCAGCGCTCTCCGCCCAGCGCTGGCGAAATCCGCTCCTATCAGGGCAAACAGTACCGCTTCAAAGGCGGCGAGGATGTCGAGGCCAATTGGGAGGTGGTGAAATAGCCCTATGGCCACCGACCCCTTTGATGACGAACTCCCGCCCTGGGGCCAGAGCGAGGGTGCTTCAACTGTTGCCGAGACGCCGCCGTGGTCTGTGCCGACGGCTGTGCCGGAGGACGATGAGGATGAGCCTGATGAGCTGATGGCGCTTGCGCTGCGAGATGCGCCTGACGATGAGCCCGATGATGAAGATGACGATAGCGAGCTGCCGGACTTCTCTGCCTCAGGGCTTGGGAGTCCGGCAGCTTCGGCGTTTTCAGGGCGGATGAATCTGGGCGGGCCGAAGGCGCAAGAGGAAGTGCCGCCGTGGGGCGTATCGACAAAGCCCGCCGGCTATTCCGAGGACGACCTCGACAAGGCCGTGCGCACGGTATGGGGTGAGGCCGCAGGCGAGCCGCCCGAAGGGCAGCAGGCGGTTGCCGCCGTGATCGCCAACCGGGCGCATGCAACAGGGCGCAGCCCAGGCGAGATCGTCATGGAGAAGGGGCAGTTCGAGCCCTGGGCAACGCGTCGCCGGCAGCTGGAATCGCTCGACCCGACCTCCCCTGAATACCAGCGCATCGCCCTAACCATTGCGCCTGTGCTGGCGGGTGAAGTGGACGACCCGACGGGCGGAGCCACGCATTTCTATTCACCAAGGGCGCAAGCCGGCCTCGGGCGCAAGCCGCCATCGTGGGATGACGGGACAGGGTTTGATATCGGCGGGCATCGGTTTTTCCGGCATGGCTACGGTGGAAAGGCAGCGGCAGCACCACAGCAAATTGCCTCTGGCGGTGGCGATCCGCTGGCCGAGATCATGGCCGCCCCGCCCGAGAAGCGCCGCGAGCTGTTCAATGAGTTCCTGCGCAAGAAGGCGAAGGAGTTGGGCGTTCCCACGCCGGAACAGGCAGAACCGGCGCCAGTGATCGAGACCCCGCCGTGGGGGCAGAAGGAAGTGCCGCCTTGGGGCGTGCCTGCCGCAGCCAAGAAGCCCGTAGGGAACGGCATCATCGAGGGCCTGACCGACCCGCAGCAGTACAAGGAAGGCGTCAAGGGCATTGTGCCGGGCGCCGTGAGCTTCGGTGGATCGATGCTCAAGGGCGCGGCTAGTGCCGATCCGGTTGAGGCCATCGCCCAGAACGCGCAGCGCTACGTCGATGATTTGAAGCGCGTGCCGCAGATGACGTCGGCCGAGTTGAGCGCCTTCCGTCAGCGGGTCGAGAAGGAGCCGGCGCAGGCCACACGCATCGCCGTGCAATCGACCATCTCTGATCTGCTCGACGGCAGCCAGCGGATTGAGGATGTAGTGGCGCAGTTTGCGCCGCCCAAGCCGCTGGCCGAGCGTCCGCTTTACAAAGCGGGTGATGTGGTCGGCGAGTATTCCAAGACCATCTTGCCTGCTGCGCCAGGTTATGAAAAGGCCGTAGGCCGGCAGTTGGGCGAGGGACTGGGCTCGATGTTCGCTGGCCTGCCGGCAGCCTTCTTGGGCGTATTGCCGGCCGGCATGGTGTTCGGCGCCGCAGGCATGGGCGAGGCGGCCGAGCGCGCCATCGAGTTCGATAAGAAGGAACGCAAGGCGGGTCGGCCCGGTCTCAGCCAGGAGCAGATCAATACTGCGGCTATCCTCGGTGTGGGTCCGGGCACCACCGATATCGTGCCCATTGAGATCATGCTGCATGGGCTACCAGTGGCGCCTGCGTTCAAACATGCTTTGGCGCAGGGGATTGCCCGCATCGGCGGCCAAGCCTTCGTCGAAGGCTTCCAGGAAGGCGGCCAGCAGTTCCTGCAGAACCTAATTGCACGAGAGATATACAACCCCAAGCAGGCATTGGGCGAAGAGGTGCTGGGCAACGTTGGCGTCGGCGCCGGCGTTGGCGGCCTTGCCCAGGCCGGCAAGGAGTTGGGCACGGGTGCCGTGCGCTTGGCGGGACGGCGTGGCGGCAGGGCCGGGACGCGGCCCGATATCGAGCCCACAGAGGCCCCTGAGGCGCCGGGCGCGGAGATACCGGCAGGGCCACCGTCCTTGCCAGGAAGCCCGCCAGCGGCGTTCCCAGGCGTGCCCCCGGAGAAGTTGGGGGAGATGGCGCCGCAAGGTGAGGTTTCAGGGGTCAGGGATCAGGGGTCAGAGTCTCCCCTGGCCCCTGAAACCTATTCCCTGAACCCTTCCTTTGCGCCAGATCAGCCGACAGCCGAGCCGTTCGGCGACCTGATGGCGCAAGCCAAGGATTTGGCCGATGCAGGGAATATCCAGCGACAGGCCCTGTATCTACCTGAGGCGAGCGTAGCAGCGCTTGATGAACGTCAGGCGCGGCAACTGCGGCAAGTTCTCGGCGAAGGCCGGGCCGTGATCGAAGACTTTGCGGGCGACGGCGGCTACCTCATTGTCAAGAGCCAGGAAGTGCTCGAAGCGGCTGAAAAAGCCCGGGATGCCGGCGTTCCCGTGCAGACCATCATTGGGGTGCTGACGGGATCGGGAGTTGGCAAGCCGGCTGGCGGAACCGCCGTTGTGCAGCAGACGACGCCGCAAGGCGATGTGACGCGAGAGAGAGTCGTCACGCCTGACGAAATGCGCCAGGTGATGGCGGAGTTTGCGCAGAGAGGAAGAGACGTCAGGGCTGTTGCTCCGCAGGAAGTATTGGCGAGAAGAGAAGATAGACTCGGTTCAAGTGTAGCTCCAGTCGGTGTTCCGGCTGGTGCGGTCATCGAACCCTCGGCGCAAGATTTGTCGAATGCGGCGCGCGGACCCGGCTCGCCGGCGGCACCGGTGCGGGTCGAGGCGCCGGAGGATGTTGCGGTTGCGGGCCTGCGCGTGGCCGAGCCGACCGAGGCGCAGCGTGCCGCTGGAAATTATCGCAAGGGTCACGCCGACTTCCAGGGCCTGAAGATTTCCATCGAGACGCCGAAGGGTGGGGTTCGCCGCGGCGCGGGATGGGAGACCGTGTCGCCTGCTGCTTACGGCTATTTCAAGGGCACGGCGGCGCGCGCGCGCGACAAAGAGCACGTAGACGTATACGTTGGCGACAACCCGACGTCGGATCGTGCCTTCATCATCGACCAGCACGATTTGGCTACTGGGCGCTTTGATGAGCCGAAGGTCATTGTCGGCGTCGGCTCGGCGGCCGAGGCCGCAGCTCTCTACGATGCCGGCTTCTCCGATGGAAAAGGACCGCAACGCCGCCGCGCCGTCAGCGAGCTTTCGATTGCGGATCTGAAGGAGTGGCTGCAAGAAGGCGACGCCACCCAGCCGTTTGCGCCGTTTGCGGAACAGGCCGCGCCGGCCGAGCGCGCCGACCTTAGCGACGAGCAGATCGAGAACATCCTCGATCTCACCGACGAGGACATCAACGATCTGGTCGAGCAGTGGTATGCGGTGCGCGCGGTCCGGGACGAGCACACCCGCGACGCCAAGAAGCTGAAGATCGCCGCAGAGCTGGAAAAGGACTTGAACGATTATGGCATTACCAGTGACGCCTTCACCAGCGAGGCCGAAGTCCGTGAGCACCTCGGTCAAGAGCCTCAAGCCGCTGCTCAAGAAGATGCGGGCGCGGCGGGCGCGGCGGCGCTCGGCGAACCCGCTGGCCCCGCCGAGCGCGGAGCAGCCGTTTCTGCCGAAGACGCAGACCAGCGGGGAGCCGAGCCCGCCGCAGTCGGCGAGGGTGCCGGCACAGAAGACGGAAGACCAAGTCGAGCAGGAGAGGCTGGACGAGGAGCTGACGTAGCAGGTGAGGCAGTCGGCAGTCGGCAGTCGGCAGTAGAAGCAGAGCCGAAGCTTTTGGTCCGCTACGACGGACCAGCGCTCGATCAGGATCAGGTCGACTATCTTGTCGACAACTGGCGGTTTGTGCACGATGTCGATCGGCGCGCCCAGCCGCTGAGCCTGTCTGCCTTCGTCGTCGCCGAAGGTGGGCTCAAAGACGACGCCAAGGAAGTGCGACACATCGCTGGCGCGGCGAGAGAGCGGCCAGGGCTCGTCAACAAGAATGGCGTGGCGTTGGATGATGCGGCCCTGAAGGCGTGGAAATACGGCTTTTTCCCGCACATGAACGAGCGGCCGACAGTTGCGGAATTCCTGGACAAGCTGCAGGATGATCTGCATACTGGCGCGGAAGTCAGATGGACGGACGAGCGGGCGCTGGATGATATCCAGATCGCCAGCGGAATGGCAGAGGAGCTAGCGGACTATGGCATCACGGCCAAATCCTTCCGCTCAGAGCAAGCAGTCCGCCGCCATCTCGCTGGTGGGGGGCAAGGCCAAGCCGGAGCAGTGGCCGACGAAGTTGGCAGTGCAGCCCGCGGACCAAGCGAACGTGGGCCGACCGCCGGCCGACAAGTCGACGTGGGCAAAGCTCGGGGCAAAGCACCCCGGCCGCAAGCTACTACGGCAGTTGAGGGTGCTCAGGCGGATGAAGCCGCCAAAGGTGAGCTACCTGAGCTAGCAGGTCAGAGCGACGCGGCGTTCGAGCGCGGCAAGGACGAAGCGCGCGGCTACGTCCTCAGTCAGGGGCGTGAGCATACCCGCGAGTTCGGTGCTGTGGTGCTGCCTGACGGCACCATGAAGCCGAACAAGATTTCGCCTGACGATAGCGAATCGACGCTTCGGGTCGACGCGGAGACGGCGCCGGACCTCTACTTTGGCGCACCACGCTCAGTCGACGGCCACCACAACCATCCGAAATCAACGTCTCTATCGAGAGACGATTACGTCAAGGCTGCTGAGCGGCCAGCGCAGCGGCGCACCTACGTGCATGGCCATGATGGCTCAGAATACTGGGCCTACCTGAAGACCGACCCAGAGACGATAGGGCGGGCCTACGATATCGCTACAGGCGTGACCTTGTCAGCGGACGGCAAGGGCATACTGCGGTATCGCACGCATCTGATTGCCTTGATGCTGGAAGAAGCGGGGCTCACCGACTACGGCGCAACGCTTGCGCCGGCCAATGCCGAGAAACGGGTCGCCGCGCTGCGTGAGCAGATTGGTGAGGATGCGTGGTCGGCAACAGTTGACAGGCTGGAAAAGCTAGGAGAGAAGGCGAATGTATCAGATCGATCCGCCAGACCCACTCGCGGCGCCGAAGGAATGGCGCGAGCATCTGCGCAATCTGCGGCGGCTCGACCAGAGCCAGCCGGAGGTCAAGCAGGCGATGAAGGACGCGCGCGCGCAGATACTGGCCGTCGGCGCGGAGAGCGCGAAGAAGTAGAAGAGAGCGCCATTGGCGCTGCGGAAGAGGAGGTGCTCTCCGGCAACCGGTTGCATCGCGTCGGCGAGAAGCAACCCTCCGGCTTCTACTTCTTGGCCGGCCGCAAGCTGGCCGAGGTGCCCGAAGGGCTGTTCCCGCAAGGCGGTCAAGCCGTCATCAATTGGCTCAGAAAAGAGGGCGTCAAGCGGGCCGAGATCAACCATTTCCAGTTGGTGGAAAAATTCGGCGACAAAAAGCCGGTAACGCGGGATGCCTTCGCCAAGGCGATCGCCGAGCGCATGTTCGACTTCCGCCGCAAGACCTCCTGGTTGAATCCCGAGCGCTCCGACAATAGCTACGAGATGAAGGGCACGCGGGCCTTCCGGGGGCCTCGCATCCCTGGTCGGGGCATCTACTTTGAGGACTTGCTGGCGTTCCCGAAGAAGCTTGCCGGCGGAGAGAGGTTTGCTCCGGGCATGTTCCAGAGCCCGCATTGGCCGGATGAGCTCAAGACGACGTGGTTCTCACGTCGTGGCTCGCTGCGTGATGTCCCCGGCTGGGGTAGAATGCTCATTGACGAAGAAAAGCAGGCCGATGCCCCGCAGGGGGCAAACACCGGATCGCGCCCCCGCATCGAGCAGAAGGAGTTCTTCGAGTTCAAGGGAAAGCGGGCGCAATACAATCGCGTCATGGACAGGGCCCGCGAGCTGGCCGGCAAGGCCGTGCGTGCAACAGGCCTCGACGACGACACGCGCTATGCGCTCAACGGCGATTTAGCGCCCACGTTCTCGCGTCGCGAGTATGACCTGGAAGCGTGGAAGGGCGCTGTGGAAAGCACGCGCGACGCCATCCGCGAACAACGTGGAATTGGTGGCGCTGCGACCGTCGCGCTAGAAAGCCTCGACAAGCTCGAGGCTCTGCGTGCCAAGCATAAGGAGTTCTTTGTCCCTGGAGCGTTCAAGAAGTTCGCTCAGACGGAGCGCGCCTTCACGCCGGCGAGCCCGCTCGATGACTCATACGTCACCAACATGGTCAGGACGTTGCTGCTCGATGCTGTGAAGCTTGGCGCGGATTCGATCGCCATCCCGACCACTGAGACCAACGACCGCATTCAGAACAACACGCGCAAGAGTGCGGGACATTTCTACGATCAGCAGTTGAAGCCACGCATCGAGAAAGAGCTGCAGCGCCTGTCGGATGCCGGGTCTATTACGGCGCTCAAGCTGGTCGAGTTGCCGAGGGCGCTAGGAGCACCGAAGAAAGAAAAACCCTACACCGTCTGGGCGGCTAAGCTCTGGCCTAAAGCCAAGGAAGCCATAGCCGATGAGGATACGGGAGGGCTGTCGATGTTTGCCATCGGCAGCGGTGCAGCTCCACCAAGTTCCTACCGTGATCGCGTCCGCGCTACCATTGCGACCATGCAGAATGAAGGGGCCGGTAACCAGCAAATCATCTCCGCGACAACTGCCCTGCGCAGAGAAGAGTTCGCTCGCCTGCGCGTCCAAGGCGTCGAGGAAGAGAAGATCGCCGAGCTGCTTGGCGTGTCCCAGCGCCGGGTGCGGGAATACGGCAAGGCCTTGGGCGTCGAGCGGCGCGATCCGGGCTGGAAGTCGCAGAAGTTTTGGGCGGAAAACGATGCGAAAGTCGTTGACCTGTTCAAAGGCGGCCTCACTCTAAGCCAGATCGCAAAGCGCTTCGATGTAACCAGGAATACGATCGGCAATAGGTTGAGGGCGAACGGGATATCGCCGAGGGAAGAGAAGCGCGAGCCACACCTCACCATCGGCGGCTCGAATGCAAAGGCAGCATCTCAGGTTGACTCGGCTGATGAGCTAACGCGAGACAAAGTCGGCGCACGTCTTGCCAAGGGGGAAACCGTAAACATTCCCAACCGAGTCGTCGGCGCCGTGTTGCGGGCGGTAAAGCCGCACATGGACTTGGTTCCCGACGGCACCAGCGTCGGTGCGGTGACGCGCCTTGAGCCGGTGCACAAAGAAGAAGGCCTGCCCTATGATACGCAAGCGTTCTTCCGAACCCACGACGGGCAGGAGAAATCGCTACTGATCAACTGGCGTGATCTGTCACGCGCCAGAGCTTTAGCCACCATCGATGGAAGACTTATCGGCTTTCTTCGCCTTGAGGTTCCGGCTGAAATCGGCAAGGGCGCGGTTGGTGGGGGTGAGGCTAACATCCCCCGCAGTGTAATCGCTCACGAGGCGATTCACGCGCGCCGCCGTCTTGGGCTGCTTGGCGGGGCGCTGTGGCGTCGACTTGTCAGCCATGGCGATAGTCTCCGGTTGCTCGACAAGGAGCTTGGCACATACTTCAAGGAAATCGACGAACCCGCACTCGCAGCGAACGCCAAACCCAACGTAACCATGCGCGATTGGTACACGCAATATAACCTCGGACAACCAGATTTTCAAGCGCGCATGGATGAAGAGGCCGTTGCCGTGATGGCGGAGCTGGCAGAGCATGGCACTCTGTTGCCGCAGCAGGTGTCTGCCATCCGTGATGATCTCGCCGAGGCATTCGGCGGGCCACCATCGTTTGAAAGCCTGCTTGATGCGAAGATGGAGGGGGCACCCGCCTATGCCTTGGGCTCAGAGGGCGCCAGCCAAAGGAAAGCCTTCGACTCCCTCGGCTTCTACTCCGCTCTGCTGGAAGCAGCAAAGGACCTGCAGAAGGAGGGAACTCCTGAGCAGATGCTGGAACAGCTGCTGGACACGGCGGGCGTCAAGGAAGCGGAGATCAGGGCCACCAAGCTCGACGAGTTCCTGCTCGGCAAGACGCTGGGTCAATACTTCGCGGACAACGCAGGTAAGCCATCGCTGGTGCTGTCGCCTGAGCGTCGAGCGGCATTTCAAGCGTTGCGCGAAGAGGTCAAGAGCGCAACTGGCGAGCACAAGAAAACACTGATTGCCGAACTGCAGCGGCTGTCGCAGGAGCGCAAAGCCGAGCTTGCGACTTTCAAAAACATGGGGCGTGAGGGCGGAGAGACCAGCTCGACCGGCATACGACCCTCCTCACCCGAAGCGCCAATCGTCCAGTTCCGCAAGGATGCGGCGGCTATTGAAGCAGCGCTGCCTCCCGTCGCGGAGGGACATGCGCGGCTGTGGCGGGGCAATCGAGCCGGAGCAGTGATCGGTCGCGACACCTCGTTTACAAATGACCTTCCCGGTATCGCCTTGCCGTTCCGCAAGAGTTACGGCGGCGCCCTTTCCTATGTGGACGTGCCGACTGCGGACTTGGCGAAGTATGAGAGTAAGGCTGGTGCGGCCCCTGGGGCAGAATTCAGCTTACCGCAGGACATTGCGGGCAAAGCCATCGGCATACGACCCTCCTCGCGCGAAGTGCCAGCCTTTCTTTATCGCGGTGAGCAGCCTGGAGCATCTACCTCAACCGGCTTCCGCTTCCTGTCGGAGGATCGCGAACTGGCCAGTTGGCACACCGATAAAACGAGGCGGATGCATCGTTATACCGTGGCGACCGCGGCAAAGACGGCTGATGTTGCGGGATTCGTGTCGCGGGAGACGGGTGCCATCGCTCCCGGCATGGATGCCGATATCCGGGAAGTGATAGAGATGGCAGCGAGAGAGTTTACGGAGACGCCAGAGAGATTTGTCGGTGCCCTCGTGCACGGCATGGGCAGCCCCAGCCATATCCGCCATCAGGACCGGTTGCTCGCCGGGTTACGCAAGGCTGGGTACGATATCGCACGCCTGCCCGACAATCACAGTCAGTACGGCACGCCGTCCGTTTCTGTCGTCGCGCTGAATGACGACGCGGTACGCCCGCACTCTTGGGAAGACGAGCAGGGTAATTGGCAGTTTCCCACCGCCGGTGAGGAGGGTCGGACCAAAGGTGCGGCTCGTAAATCCATCTCACGCCAAGAAATCATTTCCTACCTTGAAGAGAACAGGGTGGAGGTCAGGGAGGCGGTCTACGGAGGCATCCAGCCCCTCAAGGACATGATCCGCGCCGAGATGGGTGAAGACTGGTCCGATGCGCAGATCGAGGAGGAGGCGCTCTCGCAGGCGCAAGAGCTGGGGTTCGAGTCGATTGCAGCTGCCGCCGAAGGGCTTGGAGAAGCCGATGACCGCATTCGGTATCGCCTGCTGGGGTTCCAGGGAGCAACCGAGAACCGCGGCGCCAAGTGGGCCACCTACTCCCTCGACCCCTCCAACCCGACGTACCGGGAGAGCGTGCTGTATTTGCCGGCTCCTCAAAGCGCTCGGGAGGGATGGGAGCGCAGGGTCGGCGTTAGACTCGATGAATTGCCGCCGAAGACCCGCGAACAGATGGAGAGGAAGTTCCAAGAAAGTCTTCCTTCCTTCACCGACTCCCATTTCCCCAACGAGCCCAACCCCGTCGTCAACACGGGAACGTCGATCCAGAAGGATTCGGATGGCAAATCGGTAGGCGTCCTCGACCGCTTCCAGCCGCAGTGGGCGCAGAACATAAGAGATGCAAGACGGAATGCGTGGGCGGGGAAGCTGTTCGGGCCGGGAACCCCGCATGCACAACAGCGGATCAAAGAGGCTGAGGCAGCAATCGCTGATTGGGAATCGAAGAACTCCAACGAAGACCTAGCTCTCCAAGCCACGACCCTTGCGATACGCCTCAGCAGCATGCGGCGGACCGACCCAAAATATTCCACCGTAAAAGCAGAGTACGACGCTGCCACGGCGAAGCAGGGTGATCTGGGCCGTCTCCAAGCCGAACTTCGCTCGGCCACAAGCCAGAAGCCATTCCGCGACCTCACCAAAGACCAGAAGGCGCAAGTCTCAGCCGCCATCTCCAAGGAGGCGGCAGAAGGCGGAGCAATTGAAGGAGTCAGGGACGAGGCGAAAATCGCGGAGCTACAAAAACAGCACGCCGAACTGTGGGCGCAAATCGAAGACCGGATCGCGGATGCCAAAACGCGCATTGCGAAGAACTACAGCGCTCGCGTCGAAAGCTCACTCTTCCTGAACATAACCCAGCAGTTGCAAGTCCTTGGTGAGAAGGCAGCAGAGCGTGGGGTGAAGGGCGCTCAGGATGATGTGAGGCTTGCGCATCGCATCTGGCCGCTGCTTCAGCGTGAGCAAATCCTGGCGGCAGAACTTGCGACCGCCAAGGCCGCCACCCCCGGCCACCCCCTGGTCAACACCACCGACCAAGTCCTGACCACAGGACTGCGCCGGGTGCTGCGCCAGTTCATCGAGGCTGGCGTCTCGCAGATCGCAATCACCCCGGCCCAGCATCTGATCAACAGGGGTGAGGGCGCAGGCGGTGCTGCGGAAGGCATGCAGCACTTCTACGACGTGATGCTGCCAAGAGCCTTCCTGAAGCTGCTGCAGTCGTATGATCCGTCCATCAAGATGGAGATGAAGCCGCTGCAGTCGAGCCTGGATGGACGGACGTTCGCGCCAAAGGTCGCCCTGGATACCGAAGCAAGAGGCGTCTTGGACCGCGCGGGCGGGAATTACAAGGCGGCCATTGCGGACATAAGACGCCAGATCGCCTCTGAACCACATCCGCGTGCCCGCGCAGAACTCGAAAAGTTGATTGCAGCGCTTGAAGCTGGCCAAGCGAAGCCCATCCTCTTCCACTCCTTCCCCCTGACCGACAAGGTCAAGGAAGAAGTAAGAGTAGAGGGACAGCCGCTGTTTGCGATTGGTGGTAAAGGGAATCTGGATCAAGAGAGCGTCGGCGAAAGTGCACGGCCTTCCCAAGTCATCGTACCGTCTGAGCCAATCCCGGGGGAAACTCTTGCCTCCTCCATCCCCTCCCCCCGCATCTCCAAGGCGGAGCAGGAAGACTTGTCCAAGGGCATGGATGATGCTCTGGAGATCGTCAACCGCATCGCCGGCAAGGACATCAAGGTCGTCTTCCGCAACAGCATCGGCGTGGGCAATGAGCTGCGCGGTGCGGTTGCGGAAGCGGCAAAAGCGCTGGGCACCGAAGCGCCCAAGACGGTCGGCGGCTTCTATCGCCCGGCAACACGGCCGACCGATGTTGGGCTCGATCGTCACCTCTACGACATGCGCCGCGGCGTCAGCGCTCCGGTTCTGCATGCCGACGCGCTCATCGGCTTAGCCACCAACGATCCCAGCTACGGCCTCCTCACCCAAGCCGGCCACGAAGCCTGGCACCACGTCGAGGAAGTGCTGGCGATGCCGGCCGAATTGAAACTGCTGCGGTCGCCGGCCGAGATGGCGCGCATGCGCCGCGTGGCGGCCGCAGACATCGGGCTCGAAGCCGCCGATCCGCGCTTAGAGCGCATTCCCGACCAAGAAATCCGCGCCATCGCCTTCGGCCGCTACCGCCGCGAGCGCGAGGAAGGCATGCAGCCGGCCGGCGGCTGGCACATCGGGGTCAGGCGATTCTTCGACCGGGTGTTGCGCCTGTTCCATGCAGTGAAGAACTTGCTCGCGGGCAAGAAGCTCGGCTACGCCGACATCTTCGAGAGCGCCAGAACGGGAGAGATGGCGGAACGTGGGGCACTGGAGGCCAACAGAGGGAAGATCGGAGAGGCTTACGACAGGGAAGTATTTGGTTCAGGCAGGGCTCCCGGAGAGCTGGGGAACCGTGCCCCGATCATCGGACCCGCTCAGCAAGTCTGGTATCACGGCACAAGCGATGCCGACTTCACCGTCTTCAAGCCAGTTGACGGCGAGGGAAGGAGGAATACGGGCGGGCGCGGCGCCACTTTCTTGACGCCCTTCCGCACGGAGGCGGAAGGCGCATACGGCGGCAGCAAGGGCAAGGTGATTGCGGTTCGCAGCAATCACCGCAAGGCGTTCACTTGGAATCTCAGCGACATGCGCGACACGCTGGGGCGCGCACGCGAAGTGCTGCCAGCGCTGGAGGTTGTTGGCGACAGCATCAAGACCGTCGCACAGCAGACGGCGTTCTTCGATGCGCTGAAGCGTGCTGGCTATGATGCGGTAGAGACACGCAGCGCCGCCGGCCCTGCCGAGCTCGCGGTATTCGATGCCAGTGCCACACTCGAACCGTTCGAGTCCAAGGCCGGGGTGACTATTTCAGGTGGGCCGGCAGACGCCAACGCTGCCTTGAACGGTTCTCCCAAGCTTTTGGCCTCTTCCATCCCCACTGGCGGTCCGCTTCCGACAAATGCGTCTGGTGCATCGCCCGGGGGCTCGGCCGCCTATCGCCAGAGCCTGCTTTCAAGGCTGATACCGAGCGCTCCGCTCGATAGGGTGATGCGCATTCCGTTCGACATCTTCGGCGGCACGGACGAACAGAACCGCTGGTTGCCCGGGCTCTACTTGAGCGAGAAGGCGGGCCACATCATCACCAACGCCACCTTCTCCAATCATGGGCGGTTTACCTGGATCAACCCGATCCTGCATAAGGCGCGCGCGGGTCTGATCGACCGCTACGGCCTCGACCCCGCATACGTCGAGCGTGAGCGCCAGAGGGGTCTCGAGGAGCGCCGCATCATGGCGGCCGTGCCGGAGCTGATGCAGACGCTGAAGGACACCAACATCGGCCCCGCTGAGGCCAAGGTGCTGCACGCCATCCTGACGGGCGAGCAGGTTGCGGATCACGAGTGGGCAAAAATCTCCAATCCCATCCGCAACGCCATCGACCAGTTGGGCCAGGAAGCTGTCGAGCTCGGCTTCGTTTCGGCCGAGTCCTATGAGCGCAACAAGGGCACCTATCTGCATCGCGTCTACCGTAAGCATGAGAGCGATCAAGGTGGGTTGACCCGCATGATCAACGGCATCATGGGCCGCCATCGCCAGAAGATACTTGGTGAGCAATTCAAGGGGCGCGGTCTGTGGATCGACGTCCCGGAAGGCTCCCTGCTGAGAAATCTGGCCGATGCCAATCTTGTGAAGGATGGCGACAAGTTCGTTGTGCTGGATCGCCTCGAAACAAAAACGTTCTTCTCTGGGCAAGAGCTTGATGTTGAGACCCAGACAGAGTTGGCGGAGGCATTCGTGGCCGACGAGCGCTACCGAGCTGCCGCGAAAACGCAAGAGCACACCACCGATGCCCACGCCGTAGCTGCGAAGGCATGGGATGCGCTGGTGAAGCGCGCCGGCCAAGCCCGTGCTGGAACCTTGATCAACGCCTTGCGGACCCATCTTCGCCCGAGCGGGCTCGAGCCAGGAATGGAAGGCTACACCGAAATCCCGCAAGAGCGGGTTAGCGATTACGTGCGCGTGCGCCACACGCGACCCGATGCCATCGACGATACGCTGCGCTCCGTCACAAACGACATGGAGATCCAGGCTCGAAGCACTCACCGCGTGTTCCTGCGCGAGAGCGACCCCACCCCAGCGAAATATGCCGCCTACCAAGCCCGCGGCACTTTCGAGGTGCGCGGCAAGAAGCGCGACCGCGTCATCTTGTGGCGGGACTGGACCAAGGCAGAGCGTGAGCGCATGGGCGAGATCACCGACGCTCGCTACACGATCGCCAAGACCTACATGCTGATGGCGCATGATCTGGCGGTAGGAAGGTTCTACGTCGACGTCGCCGGCAACGCCGATTGGGCGACGAATATGGAGCCCCTCAAGGACACATGGAGCGAGGCGAACGACTACAGATACCGTCTGGGTGCTGATCCAGACGTGGAATGGGTGCGCGTGCCCGATGTCCGCATTCCCAAGAGCAACACCAAGCGCTACGGCGCGCTGGCCGGAATGTGGGTCAGAGCCGAAATCTGGCGTGACATCCACGAACTCGAGCGCATGCAGACCTCTGGCTGGTGGAACACGCTTCTGACGCAATGGAAGACCAACAAGACGGCACGTTCGCCCGTCGTGCACATGAACAACGTGATGTCGAACGGTCTGTTCATGGACATGGCCGACATTCGCGCCCGTGATCTCGTATCCGGTCTGCGCTCACTCGTAAAGGGTGACGCGATGTGGCAGGAGGCCGTCGACAACGGCGCCTTCGGCAGCAACATGGTTGCTCAGGAGATCAGGCGAAATATCCTCCAGCCGATCCTCGAGGAGATTGAGCGCGAAGCGCAGGGCGACCAGGGGCCGCTGCAGGCCTCGGCTGGCCTCATCGGCAAGGTGCTCGATGGCATTTGGTCGAAGACCAAGAGCCTGGATCGCAAGCTGGTCGATCTCTACGGTGTGGAGGACGAGGTCTTCCGCATGGCCCTCTTCATCCGCCGCCGCCAGCAAGGCGCCAGCGCCAAGGACGCGGCGATCGAGGCGCGTGATCAGTTCGTCAATTATGACATTCGTGCACCGTGGGTGAACGCGGCTCGGCGCAGCGTGCTGCCCTTCATCGGTTATATGTACGGGGCCGCGCCGGTGATCGCCAAGTCGGTGATGACGCGGCCATGGAAGTTGGCCAAGTATATCACCGTAGGTTATGCGCTGAATGCGCTGGCTTACGCACTCCTCCCAGGTGACGAGGACCGCGAGCGGCGCTCCATGCGTGAAAACGAGCAGGGCCGCACCTGGATCGGCGCGCCGCGCATGCTGAGAACCCCGTGGGCTGATCAATACGGTAATCCCATCTTCCTCGATATCCGGCGTTGGATTCCGGCTGGTGACATCTTCGATCTCAACCAAGGCCAGAGTCCGGTGCCGATCCCGGCGCCGCTGCAGTTCGGTGGGCCCCTGATGATGGGCTTCGAGCTCGCGCTCAACAAGCAGGCATTCACGGGTCGTGAAATCGTCAACAACAAGACGGCCGATTGGTGGGACAAGACCGCCAAGATCAGCGACTGGGCTTGGAAGTCATGGATGCCTTCGGCCGCCTGGGTGCCAGGCTCCTGGTACTGGACAAAGATAGAGAATGCCTTATATGGCGTGCGAGAGCCGTACACCCAGCGTCCTTACAGCTTGCCGCTTGCCGTTTCTTCCTCGTTTGGCGTCAAGCTCAAGCCGCAGGACGTGCAGGAAGGCATGCGCACGCATGGGCGTGCGTTCAAGCACATAGAGGACAACCTGAAGGCTGAGATAAACCGACTAGCGCACGACCTCGACCGAGGCATGCTGACACGCGAGCGCTACGAGAAGGAGCGCCAGCATGTGATCGACAAGTTGCGGAATCTAGGCAAACGGGAGCGTGAGACCTTCTATGGCAAAGAGTAGGTTGGAGCTTCAGAAGAGTAATCGATAGACCGACTCGCCGATCGTCCACGTCGCGTGCGCGACGATGAACATCCTCACCAACAGCGTGACTTGAGTCGGCGTGCGCATCGGGCGCAACGCTAGTAGATCAGTGCGTGTATCTCAACCCTAATAATCAGTCTGCCCCCCAAGCCCGCCTTGAGCGGGCTTTTTGATTCAGGAGAGACCATGCCGACTTTTAACCCAGTGGTGGTGGACCTGTCGCATCACAACGAGGTCCGCGACTGGAAGGCCGTGCGCGAGTCCGGCATTGGCCGTCCAGCCGCCACCCACTCTGCCTTGGTGTAGGTCGTACCATTGATAACGGCACGGTAGGCGACTTTCCTGCGGTTGTCTGTGGCCCACATCGGCTGCAGATTGGCGAGAGACCAGCAGAGTTTGAAATTGGGATCATCCACCGAAGCGATGTCCCACCACGCTACCGGGACGATGTGATCGATCTCCCATGGTTGCTTGTGTTTGCGGCCCCGGTTCCTCCAGGTCATGCTATCTTGGAAGCGCGTCTCCAGATGGCTCTTCAATTCCTTGCAGCTGAAATCGAACAGCGTGGTCCAACTCTTCCCGTTCTTGCGCGTCTTCAGGTAGTTCCTGAACATGGCGTGGAGTGCCGCGCTGATCGTAACGCGCAGCGCGAACTCTGGGTTGGTTCTCTTCCGGGCGTTGTCGTAGGCTCTGATCCTTGCCCTGAATGCTGGATCGCCCTTCCTCTTCTGGAAATATGCCTTGTAGTAGGCGCGACCCTCTTCGCTCGCGTAGCGCGCCTGATCATGCTTCCGCTGCCATGCCTTGTACTGCGGTTTCTGCTTCTGAGCGGCATCTACGGCTTTGCGTTCTGGCTTCTGTCGGCGGAGACGCTGTAATCGGTTGCGGCGCTCGCGCACATCGGGACGCTGCGCGTAGGTGCGTCGCTTCGCGGCTTGCCCCGGATCGGCTTGGTGTTTCTCCCGGTAAGCGCGTGCGTCCGCTTGAATACACTCACGGCACCAACTGCGAAACACTCCGGTGCGGTTGTTCCGCCAGCGAAAGAACTCCACCGTTGCTGGCTTTGACTTGTTGCACTTGGTGCAAGTCCTCATCTGGAGCTGCTGCATGAATCCGAAACCCACTGTCATCGACATCTCTCATCATAACACTGTCGTGTCCTGGGAGGCCATAAAAGCTGCAGGCATTCAGGCCGTCATCTTGAAGGCTACTGACGGCATCCGCTACAAAGACCCAGACTATCCCAAACGCCGACGAGATGCACAAAACGCGGGACTCTTGGTCGGTGCATACCATTTTTGTCGGAATACCTCAGTCAAGGATCAGGTCGAGCTGTTCCTGGCCTACGCCAAGCCTGACGATACGACGTTGCTGGCAATGGACTGGGAGAACAATCCCGACGGTCCTGATATGTCGCTCGCCCAAGCGCGTGAGTTCCTGACCCTGCTGATGGCCAAAACCGGCCGCAAGCCAGAGCATATCTGGATTTACGGCGGCAATGTCTTGAAGGAGCAGATTCGCCATGTCGACGACGTTGCCTTTTTCGGCCGCTTCCCACTGTGGTTGTGCCAATACGGCCCGACGGCCCGGTTGCCGAAGGCATGGCAGAAGTACGGACTGTGGCAGTATTCCGAGACGGGGCAGATACCGGGCATGGCAGTTGACGGCCATGTCGATCTCAACGTGTTTGGCGGCTCCGATCTGGCGGCCGAATGGGCGCCGACCGGAAATGCCGCAACTGTTACGGAAACAGCCGACGAGCCCCTCGTCATCCCGGCCGCCGATCCGCCGCGCGCTTCAGTCATGGCGGTTGCGAAAACCGCCTACGGTTCCCGCACCACCTGGGCGCAGCTGATGGCGGTGGCCTCCGTCGTGCTCGGCTACGTCACCGACTGGGCCAAGCAGGGTTGGGACTGGGTGCTGTGGGCGATTGGCATCGTCCCTGAGATCTACTCCGAGGCCAAGGAAGGTCTCACCAGCGCGCAAGAGATGACTTCTTGGTTCGGGGTGAACTGGAAGTCGATTTCGCTCACCATCGCCGCCGTGTGCATCGCTGTCGCCCTGTGGCGGCACCTCAATGACAAACGCAAGCTCGTGGAGCAACAGTCATGATCCTTCTCAGGTGGCTACCCTTCCTCGCCAAGTTTGGCGGGCTCGCGGCGATCCCCGTCATAGGCCCGGCGCTGAGCATTGTCGGCGCCGGCTTCGGCCTGCTTGTCTCGTTCGTGCGCTGGCTCTTCAAGGACATCGAGGATGCATTCCGGGAGCCGCAACGGTTGGCCGTGCGAATGGTCTGTCTACTCGCCGTGCTCGCTTTCGGCGTCTACGAGGGCATCAAGTGGGACGCGCACAAGGTGGCGGCGGCGCGAGCCGAAGTCGCGCAGATGAAACAGGACTGGAGAGCCAAGGATGAAGAAGATGCGAGGAAGGCCGACGCCGCCAAGAAAGCCCGCGAGGAAGCCGAGGCCGCAGCGCGCGCTGCTTCTCCTGCCCCTACTGCTGCTCCCGTCGTGCGCAAGCGAAAACCCGCCGCCGCCGCCAAGTCTCAGCCGAGTGTGTTCTCAGGTTTTCCGTCCCTATTCGGGACCAGTAAATGAAATCAAGCCCGATGCTGCCCGCGTGTGGGCGTCGGGCTTGATGGCTGGGGGTAAGGTCTACTGTAGCGACGATCCCGAGTGGCAGAATGCCAAGTAAGTTTGGAGACAGACACATCTCGAGGGAAGCGGAGCGCGGGTGAAATGGATGGAGCTCGAAACAATCTACGCCGGGCGCCAGCGGGAGGACCACGCCCTGTTGCGCGAAGCGGTCCTGCTGTTGAGGTTCATCGCAGCCAAGCTCGATACCACGCCACCGATCCAGACCTCGCCGCCATCCTCAAAGACCTCAACGGCTACGCCGTCAACTACTCCGCCATCTTCGATCAGGCGCATGGCCGAGAAGGTGATGGACAAGATGGGCCGGGAGGCGATCATCTCGGTGCTCATGTGGGGCGCCGGCAAGCTCGCCATGTGGGCGCTGACGTATCTCCTGCCGGCCGTAGCCGGCTGGATGATGCTGGTGCGACCTGGCGTGCGGTGGCTGCTGGGGTGGTGACGATGTGCGTGCCAAACCGAGTATCTGCTGCGCTGTGGGTTGCGGCGGGCGTTGGCGCGGTACTGTGGATACTCGGGGTGACCTGAGTCTTTCCCCCGAGGCACCAACTGAGATGGCGAACGCCCTAGCCCTTCACTGGGGTTAGGGCGTCTTTTCCATTTTTACGACCTGATGCGGGCCTTTCCTATGCGGTCCCCGGCCAGTCCTTCGGACGGTAGCCGGCGAGGTATGATTCGACTAGACGGCGCTGCGCAGGTCTGATCTCGCGGCGGCCCGTCTCCAGGTGATGCGCCTGAGACTTCGCCTGCTCGCCTTCGTATCCCAGCACCATCGCCATCTGCTCAAGAGTAAGCCCGAGACGCTTGCGCGCTCGGGCGAGTTGTTCGGGGGTCATAGGGCTGCTGCAACCGGCATGACGTATACGTTGATTTGGTCGCCCGCCGCCATCGTCACGGTGACAGTGTGGATCTCGCCGCCGAATTCGTAGGGGATGCGGTCGCCATCGCGCGCAGATGATGCCGCGCGATTTGTCCACCGCGAAGCGGCTTCGAGAGCGGCGGCTTCGGCGGAACTGAACTCGGCCGGCGCCTGGAACCCCACGTTGCTAACGGAGCGAGCTACGAGATATTCAGCCATGTCAGTGGTCCTTTCGGTGGGCGCGTTGCCCGTTGCTGATAGTGCTAATCTAGTCGCTGTCTCTGCGGTTGTCAACAGACAACTCATCACAAAGCTGTGAACAGCCGGGCCTTTCCTTCCGTTCAGTGGCGGGCCTCGCACCCGCCTGTGGCGCTGTCAACGTCGGCCATCCACCGGAGGGTTCCCTTGGCCCACACCAGGCGCCTCTGCCAGCCCCGCACCGCCGAGCACGCCATATGCCGGTGCGGGCAACCAAGTGGCCTCCGTTAGCCGGTCTTCACGCGGCGCTTCCAGCCCATGTAGTCAGCGAATTTCTGACACTGGCCTGGGAAGCGTGCTTCGTAGGCGTCAATGAATGCACGGACAATCTTGTCGTCCTTGTCGTCAGTTGGTTTCGGCAGCGAGCCGATCCCATTCGGAGGGAACAGCCCCGCTGCGTACACCTGCCCAACCCACCACTCCCAGAATGTGAAGCCGCGTTGTTTCGGGGCGTAGTCGCGGATGAACTTAGCCGCCGCTTGCGGAACGGGACGCCACACGCCATCGGCGTCAAGCACTTCAAGAAAGCCTCCCGGAGCTTCGCGCGTCTCGATTTCCCATGCGTCGGTCATCGGGGCTTTCCTATATGGGTTCGTACTTGAGACGGAACACGTCATCCGCGATGGGATAGTAGTGGATGCCGTCAGGCTCCTGAACAATCCATTCGCCGGGTTCCACGAACACTCTCTGGCCTTGGATCGTCGTCACGCACTGACGTGTCTTGCTCACCGTGCGCCGCTCCTGATGGTAGGTCGCCCCCGTAATCTCCACGCCTGGGAGGAGGACACCATCCAACACGTGCGCGTGCAGTAGCTCTTTGGTGAGTTGGTACGCCTCGATCTCGCTTGGTATGCTGCGGTAGCGCATAGACTGGGCTCCGTTATGTGCCGCGCGCGGCGGCGAGTTCAATCTTGCGAATGGTGTCGTCGAGCACCGTGGCCAGCGTCTTCTGTTCGTCGCCCGCGGTGCCACCAATCCTCTGCGCAAGCGCGTGACTGATCAGCGACAGCTTCTTGAGCGCTAGTAGGTCGATGCGTTGCACGTCGATTGTCACGCGGTACATCGTGGTGGCCTATCCTACCGTTGCGCCACGACGCCTGGGGCGTCGAAGGGGAACAGATCAAATACGATCTCCTTACCGGCTGCGCCAGGGAGAAGCACATGCGGGTCAGGATCGCCGCATTTGCGATCTGGGATCGGGTAGCCGCGCACGACAAGTTTGTCTCCGACAACCCAGCCAACGGGCTGGCGATGCGTTCCGATGCCGGCAGCCTCCCAGGTCAGCACGACGCAGCCGTCGGAGGTCTCGCGCACATCAACCCTCTCGAAGTTGCCCGGGTCGCTGTAGAACAGATAGACGCGGCGCTTGTCCGTTGCGGGCTCTGGATGATCGCCATCCGCGATGCGCTTGCCGCTTGTGTCCCATCCGCTCATCTGTCGGGGCCTCCGTTGTCAGTAGTGCTTGCCGTCGATGCCGCGAACAAGAATGCGATCTTGATCTGGCTGCGGATTATAGAACTCAACACGCTTCGTACTGCCGTCTGGATGGTACTCGATGGCCCTGACGCGCGGACAGATTGAACTGTGCCCCATGCCGCAGTACGGGCAGACCGGGGTTGGCTGGCCGGTGCCGGTGTTCATCATTCCTGTGCCTAACGACATTACGGGGCTCCCATTACACGGTCTCTGTCGGCTTGACATGATAGCCGCAGCCGGACCCGTCGAGAGCCCACTTGCGGCCGCGGTTGATTTCCATCTTTCGGTCTATTTCCGCGAACAGATCGCCGCCGAACCGAGCGCATACGCGCGCCAGGACAATCACAACGTCGGCGCACTCCTCTCGGACCTTGTCGGCGGGTGTTCCGTCTGCGACGGCGCGCAGAAGCTCCGCCATCTCCTCGTTTGCGCGAATGGCAACACGCTCATTCGTCCCCGTGGTCCCGAACGTATCGGCTATCCACTCGGATATGCTGCTGCCGGTCTCGCGCATCTGAGAGGCCTTCACTGTTGCTTCTGGATCACCGCCAACACGGCGGTTGCGCGCGCGTCATGTTCAAGATCAAACGCATGCTGTTCGGCGGCTTGCTGATCATCAAAGCGCTCAACCACTTTCATTGCCTCACCGTCATCGCGCACCACTTCCCACTGGCAACCATCGGTGTGCATTTTGTTGCGCCGAGCGAACCATACCAGCTGCCCTAAATCGTTCAGCCATGCGTCCCTGATTTGCTCGACGGTGGGCATCGTCACGGCGGGCCTCCGTTAACCAACATTGCGCCGAGCGCGGATCGCTTCGGCCTCGGCGAGAATTGCGTTCTCATCTTCCAGCGAGCGCACCGAGCGCGCATGCTCCGATACCAACCGCCGAGCGGCTTGGTAGGCGCGGAACTCGGGGCAGTCGCCCTGGCCGCGCCATCCCGCATGCAGAAAGCAGAGCGCATCAATCAATTCCCGGTCGGTGGGCATCGGGCCTTTCCTACTGTTGCTCGACGAGCCAAGAGCGCGGACCCGCGACACCGACGACGCGGAACCCGCTATCATGGCGACTTATGCGCTGGTGTATGGCGCGCAAATCTTCGGTGAAGTGCGACCTTGTTCCCACCCACAGCTCGCCGTCAGGCCAGCGGCGCACCCACGCCAGCTCAACGTCGGCCACAAGAGCGCGGAGCTTTTTAACAGTCGCATGCATCTATGCGGGCTCCATTACCGTTCGTCGAGGTATGAGCTGATGCTTACGCGGGATGCAACTTCTCGCGCCAATTGATCCGCACGCCCTGGATATATCTCGCCGCTTGCACCGCACTCGTCGCACCAGTCGCGAGCGCCGCATTCCTCGACCACATAGCCAGTGCCCGCGCAGACCGGGCACACCTCGGGCTCTGGCTCTCCCTCGCATTGCCGGCAGTTGCACATGGCTGGCCTTTCCTACTGCAGTTCGGGAAGGGAGTTGCCGCGCTTCGTGAAGGCGGCAAGCGCATCGTCGATCAGGCGCACAGTGGCGTTGCGCTCCTTGACGGGAGACTGGAGCAAAATCTCTCGGAGAGTGTTCTCCAGACCCATCCAATCCAGCTTGGCACTGCGGCTCTCGTTGGCGGCCTTGATGGCGGTCGCTGCGGTTCTGTGCAGTCCGATTTCCGTCTTGATCATGGTCGGGCCTCAGCTGTAGCGGTAGGAAACGCAGGAGCGGCCGAAGCGGAAGAATACATAGCCGCAGTTGCGAACGAGCGACCAGCGCCGCGCTTTGGCGTAGCTACCGATTTGGAAAGTCAGGCGGTTCATGGCGTCTCTCCGTTATCCAGTGACCCGAACATATAGACCCCCTTGACCTTTGTCAATAGCTGTGTCAATGTTTGACGCATGATGAATGCGCAGGCCAGTGGAAAACGTCGTGGGTGGGTGCGTGGCTCCCGATACGCAAGCGAGGAAGCGCAGATCACAATGCTTGAGCGCTGCAACATTCGCCCTATCTACAAGTCGAGCGTGCACGATCTGAGCGACTACATCAACGCTCTGCGCGAGGGTGACGAGGTATGGGTCACCAGTATGGGCCGCCTCGCGGCCAAGCGTGGCGAGCTGAAGCGTGCTGTCGATCTTATCCACGGAAAAAAGTGCGTCATCGTGGAGGCCGCAAGCGAGCGGCGTTCGGACCGCGACGGCGCCGGCATGGCCTTGGACGCGGCGGACGAATTGATGGGCGAGGGGCGGATGCTCTCGCCCGAGCAGGCCCGCAAGCACGGCGCCAAGGGCGGCAAAGCCAACGCCAAGCTGGTGGCGGCAAAGTTCGCCAAGACGCGCATGGCATTGGCAGAAGCCAGGAAAATCTGGACCGACCCAGATTTAGCGACGCTCAGCAACGCTCGCGTCCTCAAGCAGATGCCGGGCTGGGCACAGCAGGCCGCCTACCGCCACATAGGGCCGCGTGGGCTCGCAAAGGGGCGCCCGCGCAGCAACGGCACCATGCGCGAGAGCGCCCGGCCTGGGCACATCTACTTCCTCCAGAACGGGCGCCGGAAGCTGGTCAAGATCGGCTTCTCCAGCGACCACGCAACGCGCATCGGTAACATTCAGATGGCAAGCCCAGACAAGCTCAAACTGATCGCGACCATCCCCGGCAGTCGCCTAATGGAAGCGGAGCTGCACAAGCGGTTTGCCCAATACCATGTGCAGGGCGAGTGGTTCAGCGTTGACGGCTCGCTCGCGACGTATCTGGCGCGACTGAAGGAATAGAGGAGCCGACGTGAGCGACGAACGCCAGCTAAAAGATATGACCGTCGCGGATTGGCGGGAGCGAGTTCGCAATCTGCGCTTCATGCTGACGGAAGCCGAACGACAGTATGAGGCTGCGCAGCAGAGAGCGCTTGACGAAAGCCCGCTTGTCCAAGCCGTGCTAGAGACGGCGCGGCGGCCGGTAAGATAGGAGGCCCCATGAGCGACGAACCAAAGCCGCTGCGCATGAATGCCTATTACTACGGTTTCACTCCCACGGGCATGGAGTGCATCGACCGCATCCTGTCTGCGGTGGCGTGTGCCGGCAAAGCATACCACCACACCGATCAGTGGGGCGAGCCAACACCCAAGTATGAGGAATGCTTCCGAGGTGATTGCCCCGCGGACTGGATACAGAGCATGGCCGACGACGCAGCAGAGGCGCTGCGCTCGCGGCAGCGGTAGCGAAGGAGAGACAGGTGGACGGCCCCGCAGCCAACCCAGACCCGCGCTCATGCACGTGTCACCCCGATGACAATCCGCCGGTGCCGTGCCAACGAAAATTCGCGCTGAGCGAGTGCCGCGCGGCGCTGCGCTTCCAGCAGCTCTGCTCCATCGCCTCCATTGAGGTGGACTGGCTACAGCAGTTGGTTACGGGTGACGATGCCATGAAACAGATCAGCGCAATTCTCACCGGCAAGAGCCGGTAGCGGAGGAGGCTTACAGATGGCAGAGCCGACAGAACCGACGATCTCGGGTGACGGCGTCAAGATGACTTGCCGCAAACACGGTATCGACCTCATCAAGACGCCGGACGGCTATAAGTGCCCGAAGTGTGACGCCGGCGTGAAACTGAGCGGCAGTGCAACTATCGTGGTGCAGTGAGAGGAGAGACAGATGGGCGCAGGACTTCAACGGGCTTTCGCGGCGGCCAGGGCAACACGCCAGACGCCCATGCGTGTTCTGTTCTGCAAGAACGACAGCGAGCTCGACACGACGACCACCGCGCCGCATCGGCCGGACGACGTACTGGAATCCGCCAAGGGTCAGTGAGGAGCGAGGCATGTCGAGGCAAACGCTAGAGTGGCACAGGGATTGCTTCGCGAATCGGTCTGCCTCGGTGGCTAGAGACCGACGCGATGTCGAGAGACGCGCGGCGAAGCTCGCAGACGACGAGAAGCGTCTAGCGTTCTACGCGGAGCAGATCGCGGAAGCGGAGAAGCGCGGTGTCCCATTTGACTGCGACCGCTTTCTTGTGAAGCGTACCGGCTAACAGAGGAGCGCTGCCGTGCACTTAGAGGTCGCTCATCTCACAACTGCTCAAAGGGATAGCCTGCTATCCCCTGCCGAAGGCGCGCGGGTATTCAACCTCGATGCGGATAGATATGAGCACTATCGCGACGGCTCCTGGCGCGCGGGCTTGGCACAAGAGCCGATGGAAATGAACGCGGAGGCCAACAAGCGGATGACTACCATCCTAGCCGACAAGGACGCGCAAATTGCGAAGCTTGAGGCGGTGCTGCGGCAGATCGCCTTCGGCTCCTACTCGACGTTCGAGATCAAGACGCCGGAGGCAAACGCCTTCGCGCAAATCTGCGACGAGATGCAGAGGATTGCCCGAGAGGGCCTGTCAACATAGGAGCGTCGCCGTGAAGGCTGAATGCCACGACTGCAAGCTGCCCTACGACGACCCCGGCTTTGCCGACCTTGTCGTGGCGCACCACGTGTGGGCACGCCTGAGTCCATCCGGTGATGAGAACGGCATGCTCTGCCCGACCTGCATGTGTCGGCGGGCGACGTTGGCGGGATTGTCAGCGGTGCCGGCGGCTTTTCGATCCGGTCCATTCTCCGTTTCAACCAACGTTATGGAGGTGACCGACGATGAGCGCGCCCTGCTGCTACAGATGCGCGAATGGAAAGACGGCATCCCCGATGGCGCGTTGGGACAAGGCAAGA